>Ga0136611_10000379_pt1 | contig 28737 bp, 29 predicted proteins | sample AntDrymUQ2232306_2_FD_106645 | JGI IMG/M metagenome (GOLD analysis project Ga0136611, IMG submission 106645) | Polar desert sand microbial communities from Dry Valleys, Antarctica - metaG UQ223 (23.06) | ecosystem: Environmental > Terrestrial > Soil > Desert | place: Antarctica: Dry Valley...
CACCGACATGCCGCCATCACCCTGACGCAGCAGTGTGTAGCTGACGAGGCCAGCCACTTTCCCGAGAACGGTCTGGATGTCGGCCTTCTTCTCCTCCAAGACATCGAAAAGCTGCTTGGCGCCGGCACCCGAGTAGGTTCTTACAACCGCATGCATATCAATCTCCTTTGTGCGTTAACTTACCAATGCCAGCGCGACTTCGCTGATGGACGCTATCACCTGGGTTGCCGCCCACCTTCATTATTGGGCTTATTTCATTGAAACGGTAGCAATTTAACCGGCAAGCCCGGCTGGCTGGACGGTTGACCCGGTTTTTCAGGCGAACCCTACATCAGCTGGTCAGCACACAGACCTCAGTCCGGCAAATGCGCCTTGATCGCGTTCGCGCGTGCCGAATATTCAATACTCCCGTCAGGGCCGACCGGCAATCCGGCTCGCACAGTCTCGATCAGCCTCAGCCGATCGGTAGTCGTCATTGCGGCAATCGTCCTGCCGATGGGGCTGTAGCCGGGTGTCTGCGCTTGCCAGAAGGCGTCGAAATTGGGGAATGGCACTGTCACGCTAATCGAACTTGTGGCGATCCCTTGAAAACCTGCCTGCTCGAACAATGTAGTGAGCGCGCCTTCGCTCGACTCCCTGGTCCCCGGCGCTGGTGGAACATCCGCGCCGGTTTGGCGCATCGCGAGGCGCAACGGCCAGCTGGGGGAACGTTCGGCTTTGAAGTCCCAAACGAAGCCGGCGACCAAGCCACCCGAATGCAAAACGCGGCGCATCTCGAAAAGCGCACGAGGCCGATCGGCGATGAAGTTGATGACGAGGGCAGAGGCAACGACGTCGAATGAGGCGTCGGGAAATGGCAGAGCCTGCGCATCCGCCACCTGGAAATCCGCTCGCTGCCCTGCCGGATGACGGCGCGCGTGGTCGATCTGTGCCTGCGCCGGGTCGATGCCGAAGACCGCCGAGGGCGAGCAATTGTCGAATATCAGCTCGGTGAAAACGCCAGTGCCGCAGCCGACATCGAGCCAGCGTGCCCCAGCCGGCGGCGCCAGCCAATCAATGAACACTGCTCCGGCAGCACGGCTCCAGCGCCCCATGAAGCGCTCGTAGGCGGCGCTGTCGTCGAAGCTGTGCGCGACTTCCGTCATGGCTATTCCGGCTTGAGACCGATTTCTTTGACCAGCGCTGCGTTGACGGCGATTTCCTTCTGGACATGCGCGTCGAATTCGTTCGGCGTCATGACCATCGGATCGACGCCGAGTGTGGCCAGCCGTTCCCGCGTCCTGGGCTCCTGCAGCGCTTTGAGCGTCTCGCGGTGAAGCTTGTCGACGATCTCGCGTGGCGTCTTCGCCGGCAGAAAAAGTCCGAACCAGATCGGATACTCGGCATTGGCAAGACCGGCTTCCAGCGTGGTCGGCACGTCCGGCAGCGTAGCGGCACGCCTGGCGCCGTTCACCACGAGCGCAACGAGCTTGCCCTCCCGAACCTGCGGCAGAACAAGCCCGACCGGTCCGAAAAAGAAATCCACCCGTCCGGCCATTACTTCAGACATGGCTTCGGCGCCGCCTTTGAACGGAATATGCACCGCCTTCACTCCCGCGCTTGACAGGAATCGTTCGGCGCTCAGATGGGTCGCGGTGCCGATGCCGACCGACGAAAAGTTCAGCGCACCCGGCCTGGCTTTGCCTGCGGCGACGAGGTCGCCAACCGTCTTGAAATCCCTGCCCGGCGCGACGACCAGTACATTTGGCGAAATGCCAAGCGGCACGACCGCCGCGAAATCGCGCGCCGGATCGTAAGTCAGCTTCGAATAGACCGACTGCGAAATCGTGTGCACGGACCCGGTGGCAAGCAGGGTGTAGCCATCAGGATCCGACTTGGCGACGAAGGCTGTACCGATGGTCCCGCCGGCGCCGCTTCGGTTCTCCACAACGATGGGCTGCCCGAGTTGCACAGAGAGCTGCTCGAACACCACGCGGGGGATGATGTCGGTGCTGCTGCCTGCCGCGACCGGCACGACGGCTCGCAGTGGCTTCGTCGGCCAGGTCTGTGCCCCGGCATCCACAGCCGACAACGCAAGGCCGACCGCGGGCAATATCAACAGACGGATCAGTTTCATGAAGTTCTCCTTGGTGGGCATGACCGGCCACCTGGCGCGGCGGAAGTCACATGGCAATGGTGATGCGCGGGCGACTCGCCGTCCAATCCATAATAATTCTTGCAATTCATGCCGATCTGGCATAAGAAGCGACATGGACTTGCGGCACGTGCGAACCTTCGTTACCGTGGCGGAGCTCGGCACCGTGACCAAAGCGGCCTTGCGCTTGCACATCGCCCAACCCGCTTTGTCCCGACAGATCAGCGATCTTGAGAGCGAACTCGGTCTGCACCTTTTCGATCGCATAGGACGCCGCCTTTTGTTGTCCAGCGAAGGCGAGCAGTTGCTCAATGATTGCCGCGGCCTGTTGAACCATGCGCGCGCCATCGGCGAGCGTGCGCAAGCGCTCCGGCGCGGCGACACCGGCGTGTTGAAGGTGTCAGCCTCGCCGCATTTCATCGAAGGCATCTTTCCTGATTTCCTGCACCTTTACGCGCAACGTTATCCCAACGTGGAGGTGAAGTTGATCGACATCGTCGGCCCTGACATGCTGCCCAAGCTGATACGCGGCGAGATTCACTTTGCGCAAAGTCTCGTCAGTGCGATCGAGCCGGAAGATCAACGCTTCGCGAGCCATCCGCTTGAACCGATGGACATGCTTGCTGCCTGCCGTCCTGAAGTGAAGCTCGGCAACGGCAAAGGAGAGACGATCGAAATTGCTCGCCTGGCATCCTTTCCCTTGTTGCAGATAAGTTCCGAGTTCGTGATTCGCAGGCGGTTTGACGCCGCATGCCGGCTCGCGGGGTTCGAACCGAACGTGCTGCACGAAAGCCGCGCCCCGCAGGCCTTGCTCGCGCTGGCCGAAGCGGGGCACGGCATAGCGATTATTCCGTCCGCGTTGCGAACCCATCGATACCAGTTGCGAATTTTCCGCGTGACGTACCGGGGCAAACCGCTGCGCGAGTCGCTGGCCATGTTGTCCGACAAGCGGCGCCCGCAGCCACGCTACGCCACGGCGTTTTGCGAAATGCTCGCTGAATACGTGCGTGAGGTGTTTCCGCTCACGCGGCCGTCCGAACCCAGGGCCGAGTAAATAGCAAGGCGATCTACCGCGCGCAAAGCCGTGTGACGCCTCGTTCACTGACCAGGTTTATATACGCTACGTGCCTGCAGTGCCCATAGGAATTGCGCAACGTGCTATCTATTTGAGAGCGTACAAGCATCGTGCAAATGGTGGACCGAGCGATCGTACGACTTCGGCTTCGCGAAGTCCGCCCCGACTGAGCGGTGCCGGCCACAGCACCAGGCCCGGTCAGCGCTATACATCGGGTTCTGAATATCGACCCGCGCATCAGTTTTCAAAGCCACGATGGCAGGCTGTAGTCGCTGTAGCAAGCCGTCAATTCCTCGCCCGCTTCAATCCTGCGTGAAGCATAAAACCTGTATCCGTCGTCGACATCGCAACGGACGTTTGGCGCTTGCCCACCGCTCGCGCGGTTGAGGTACCAGCACGGCGTCAGCCGGTCGAAATCGGGCGGGCAGCCGCATCGATTGGCCTGGAACACCGCGAAATCACGGTAGAAAGCTTTGCCGGCCTTGGACAGATTCGCGCTCTCAAGCTCCGTTCTGCTGATCCAGACGATTTCTCCGCTGTCGCCCGGAAATATCGCTTCGCCTTCTTCAATCGACCGCAGGGCGAACACGCCCACTCCCGACAAGGGACTTGGTCCGATGCGCGCTTTTACGGCGTAATGCGGGAACGCTGTGGAGTGGCGGGGCGAATCTTGTTGTTTCATGGCTTGCTGCGATTAAATGTTTAGACGGACCCTTTAGTCTATTTCGAAGTCTGACCACGCAAAACCCCGGCAGTGACCGCCTATAGGTCGGCACGGGGGTTTTCCCGATGTGTTGGCTGTCCCAACACGCGCACGATCGCGGTGGCGACGACCAGTCTGAAAGCCTTCGCGCAATTCAAACCAAACGCAACAGGAGCACCATGCCTTCAATAGAAACCGACTACCTGGTGATCGGCGCGGGTGCGATCGGCATGTCGTTTGTCGACACACTGCTGACCGACACCGACGCGGATATCGTCATGGTCGACCGCCACCATCGACCTGGAGGCCACTGGAACGAAGCCTACCCGTTCGTCCGCCTGCACCAGCCCGCTGCCTATTACGGCGTCAACTCGCGCGAGCTCGGCCAGCGAACAAAAGACTCGGTGGGCCTCAACGCAGGCATGTACGACCTGGCCAGTGGCGCCGAAGTGCTGGCCTATTTCGACCAGTTGATGCAGCAGCGCTTTCTGCCCTCGGGCCGGGTACGCTTCATGCCGATGAGCCAGGTGGTCGGTACCTGCGAGGTGGAATCGCTCATCACGGGTGTCCGTCAGCCGGTCAAAGTGCGCAGGAAAATGGTCGATGGCACCCACTCCGGAATGCGCGTGCCATCGACCACGCCACCCGGCTACGAGGTTGCGCCGGGTGTTCGCTGCGTCCCCGTGAACGAAATCGCCCGGCTGTCGCAGCCGCAGGACGGCTATGTCGTGGTGGGGGCGGGAAAGACCGGCATCGACGCCTGCCTATGGTTGCTCGAACAGGGCGTTGACCCCGACCAAATTCGCTGGGTCATGCCGCGCGACCCCTGGTTGCTCGACCGTGCCAACGTCCAGTCGGGCGACGACTTTTTCATGAACACCTGGGGCAACATGACGCGGCAGCTCGAAGCGGTTGTGGCTGCCGAAAATCCGCAGGATCTGCTGTTGCGCCTCGAAGCCGCCGGCGAATGGCTGCGCATCGACACCCGCGTGCTGCCGACCGTTTACCACGGCGCCACCGTCAGCCAGGCCGAACTCGCGCAGCTGCGGCGTATACGCGGCATTGTCAGGCTGGGGCATGTCAGGACAATCGATGCCAGCCGGATGCGGCTTGACCACGGCACCATTGCCATGACGCCCGACACGCTGGTGGTCGACTGCAGCGCGGCCGGCATCCCAAGCCTTGCTTCCACGCCGGTGTGGGCCGAAGGCCGCATCACGCCGCAGTGGGTTCGGTCTTTCGGTACCGTCTTCAGCGCCGCGTTCATCGCGCATGTCGAGGCCGCATTCGACGACGATGATGAGAAGAACGCGCTGTGCACACCGATCGTGCCGCCGACGCTGGCCACCGACTGGCTGCGCATGCTCGACGTGAGCATGCGGAACCAGCAGCGCTGGTCGCAACACCCGGGCCTGCGGCAATGGCTCGCGACTTCGCGCCTGAATGCGCTGTTCCACTCCGCTGCCGGGATCAAAGCCGAAGAAACCGAGAAGATTGCCTTGATGCAGCGCCATCGGCAGGCCCTCAAGCCGGCTGTTGCGCGCTTGTCGGAACTGACCGCGGCGCTGGTTTGAAGCAAGGACGCATCGGACGACTCAACTAAGGGCTGGCGAACAACAAATTTTATAAGCGCCGCAGGCATGTAACGCAATTGGGACGTGCCTGACGTGCTATTTATTTATGAGTGAAGACCGATAGGAGCCAGCCACCTACTCCAAGCTATCGTTAAAGTTTTGGTTAGGCCTCACGGGCGATGGGTCGTGGTTTTCTGTGGCCACAGCTTTAGTTTGCAATGCTGCGCCGCATGTGCAAAGTCCTTATCGGTACTCAGCAGCGTGATGTCGTGTCTGATGCAGAGTTGTGCGATTAAGGCATCCACCGTACCCACTTGGACACCGGCTTGGCGACAGGTGTTTCTAAGGTTTGCGGCTGCGATATGGTCTTGCCTGTCCGGTTGCATCGAACCCAAAGCGGCAAACCTTTCAATAATTTGTAGTCGTGCTTTCGGTCCAGCGAACCCTTGAAGGAGTTCCTGAAGAATCAAGCCAGTCGTTACCACGACCGCTGAACCTGCAAGCGCGTCCTTGAGCGCATCCACTTCGGGTTCGGAGGCAGCAGTGTCACCCCGCAGCGCCAGCGACCAAACGCTCGTATCGACGAGCAGCGTCAAGAACGCGACCGCTCCGCCTTGTAATCGAATGACCCATCCCATTCAAGCTTGCCCATGAGATCGAGCACCTTTCGTTGCTCGCGCCGCGCGATGAACTCTTGAAGCGCTTTTGTCACCGCAGCTTTTTTTGTTCTTTCGCCACCAACTTCAAGGGCGCGGACTAGCAAGTCTGGATCAATTGCGAGGTTGGTGGCCATGTGTGACTCCTTGCACAAGAGTTTACACACGCTGTGTGTAGCCGACAACTCATTCTTGGTAGGTTGAAGGGATTTTCAGGTTTGATAGTTAAGTTCCCTTTTCTTCCCTTTCGTCAGGTGGCCGCGCTTATTCGGGTAATCCAAGCCGTTTGAATCGCATCGTGTAGCTTGCGCTGCAACCCAGTCCTTGCCGCGGGACCTCTTGCCTGACTAGACGTGTTGATTCCGCCGCGCCGGTCCCCATCAGTACAAGAACATGGCGATAAACAACCCTTTGACGCTAGACGGACACCACCAACGCCAACACCAACACCACCCTCAAACCAGCAAGGCCACCACCCCCGAAAAACTAAAAAACGCCAGCACCGTACTCAGCAAAATAATCCGCGCGATGCGCCCGTTGTCCGCGCCGAAGCGTTCGGCCAGCAGGGCGACGTTGCTCGCGCTCGGCAGCGCCGCCACCAGCACCACCACGGTCAGCGCAAAGCGATCCAGCGGAAGGCCGAGCGCGATCGCGCCCAGGCCCATGCCGCCGACCAGCAACGGGTGAACGACCAGTTTTATCAGCGTTACAGGCGCATAGCGCCCGAAGGGCATGCCGAGTGTGCTATTTATTTGTGAGCGTGCAAGCACCGCGCCGATAGTGAACAGCGCGACCGGCGCGGCCGCGTCGGCCAACAGGCTAATCGTTCCCATGAGCGGTTTCGGCAGCGCGAAGCCAGTGGCGGATGCCAGCGCCCCCAGCACAATCGACCATGGCAAAGGATTGACGACCACACCCTTGAGTGCCCGCCGCGCCGCCCTGGCCGCGCCGTGTTCGCTGGCGCTGTCGAGCCGCGACAGCGCGATGCACAGCGACGACGTCACCAGCATGTCGATGGTGATGGTCACGATGGCCGGGCCGGCCGCCCTGGGGCCGAGCAGCGCCACCAGCAGCGGAACGCCCATGAAGCCGGTGTTGGGAAAGGCGGCGACCAGCGCGCCGAACGCGGCGTCGTTCCAGCCGATGTTTCCCCTGCGGGTTACCGCAATCGTCAGCGCGACCATCAGCAGCGCGCACGGCAGATACACCGCGACCACGCTGGCGTCGAGCAGCTGCGCGATCGGCGTGCTGGCGCCAAAGCGGTAGAGCATGCACGGCAACGCGAAATACAGCACGAACCCATTGAGCCCCGGGATCGCCGCCTGCGGCAGCAGCGCGCGCCGGACGGCGACATAGCCGCACAGCACCAGGGCGAAAAATGGAAAGGTGACGGCCAGGATGTTAAGCACAGCGCGTATTGTCACTGGCCAGTTGGCGTGCGTCGGACCTGTCGCATACTTTGCCCACCATGACGACGCCGCGCGGCCACCACTACCACGTCTATGTGATCGAGCTGTCCGCAGAGGTCTGGAAGATCGGACGCTTTCGCCGCGCCAACCCCGGCTACCGGCCCGGTCAGCCGTTCGTCTACGTCGGCATGACCGGGCTGGACCCGGACCTGCGTTTCGACAAGCACAAGGCCGGCATCCAGTCGAACAGGTATGCGTTCAGGTACGGCATTCGCCTGCTGCCGGCACTCTATGCCCCGTACAACCCGATGCCCTACGAAGGCGCGCGCGATATGGAAATTGAGCTGGGAATCGCGCTGCGCGAACTGGGTTATGGAGTCTGGCAGGCCTAGCGAATATTCGTCAGGAATGCATAGTTGATGTCATCAAGTCAAATAGGCATGAATCAATCTCAGCGGTCGCTTGCAGGCTGAAATGCCGCGCCGGTATCATTCCAGCCTGCCTTTAAAGCTACGTTTTTTCTTTCTCCAGCGCACTTTGCGGCGCATTTTCTTCAAATTTATTCAAATGTCCAATGGCCTCAACCTCGCCCAGCAGGAAGCGGTCAACCACCTGCACGGCCCCTGCCTGGTGCTGGCGGGCGCCGGCTCAGGTAAAACGCGCGTTATCACGCACAAGATCGGTCGGCTGATCCAGGCGGGCCTTGAACCCGAGCAGATCGCAGCCATCACCTTCACCAACAAGGCCGCCGCCGAGATGCGTGAGCGCGCCAAAAACCTGATCGGCGCGCCGGCCAAAGGCGTACTGATCTGCACCTTTCACGCGCTGGGCGTTCGCATGCTGCGCCAGGACGGTGCCGCGCTGGGGCTGAAACCGCAGTTTTCCATCCTTGACAGCGACGATGTCATCAGCATCCTGAAAGACGCCGGCGGCGGCACCGATGCAGCGACGGCGCGGCAGTGGCAGTGGACCATTAGCGCCTGGAAAAACCGGGGACTGAACGCCGCGCAGGCCGAGGCCGCGGCCAGCGGCGACGACGACCGGCTGGTGGCGCGCGTCATGGGCCGCTACGAAGAGCGTCTTAGCGCCTACCAGAGCGTCGATTTCGACGACCTGATCGGCCTGCCGCTCAAGCTGCTGCAAGAGCATGACGCGGTTCGCGCCAAATGGCAGGCCGCCCTCGGCCATGTGCTGGTCGATGAATACCAGGACATCAACGCCACCCAGTACGAGCTGCTCAAGCTGCTGGCGGGCGAGCACGGGCGCTTCACGGCGGTGGGCGACGACGACCAGTCGATCTACGGCTGGCGCGGCGCGACGCTCGATAACTTGAAACGCCTGCCGCAGGACTATCCGACGCTGAAAGTCGTCAAGCTGGAGCAGAACTACCGCTCGACCAGCGCGATCTTGCGCGCCGCCAACAATGTGATCGGCCCGAATCCGAAGTTGTTTCCGAAGACCTTGTTCAGCGAACTCGGCGAAGGCGAGCCGGTGCGGGTGTTCGACTGCGACAGCGAAGAGCACGAGGCCGAGCGCGTCGTCGCGCGCATCCAGAGCCTGCGCGCCGAAGGCAGCCTGCGGGCCGAAGGCCAGCAGCACCGCGAATGGAAGGACTTCAGCATCCTCTACCGCGCCAACCACATGGCCAAGCCCTTCGAGAAAGCCTTGCGCAAGGCGAACATTCCGTACAAAGTTTCGGGCGGGCAAAGCTTTTTTGACCGCGCCGAGGTCAAGGATTTGTGCAGCTGGATGGCGCTCATCGTCAACAACGACAACAACCAGGCTTTCATCCGCGCGGTAACGATGCCCAAACGCGGCATCGGCCACACCACGCTGGCTGCGCTGGGCGACTTTGCCCACCGTTACAAGCTCAGCCTGTTCGAGTCGCTCTTCAGCAATTCGCTGGGCTCGGTGCTGCCGGCCAAGGCGGCCGGATCGCTTCAGGAATTCGGCCGCTATGTGAACGACCTTGAATACCGCGCCAAACGCTGCGTCGGCGCCGAAGACGCGCGCGTTTTTCTGAGCGACTGGCTCAAGGAAATCGACTACGAAAAGCACCTGTACGACGGCGAGGACAGCGAAAAAGTTGCGGCTGCGCGTTGGAGCAATGTGAGCGATTTTTGCGACTGGGTGGCCGAGCGCTGTGGCGGGAAGATCGACGAGATCGCCGGCGCCGCGATGCAAAAAGAGACCAAATCAATGCTTGAGGTGGTGCAGACGATCGCGCTGCTGTCGACGTTGCAGGCGAGCGAAGGCGAGGCCAACGTCGTAACGCTTTCCACGCTGCATGCGTCGAAGGGTCTGGAGTGGCCGCATGTGGTGCTGGCCGGCTGCGTCGAAGGCCTGCTGCCCTTCAAGCCCGGCGAGGATGACGGTAGCGACGCCAGCCATACCGAAAACCTCGCGCTGCGACTGCAGGAAGAGCGGCGGCTGATGTATGTCGGCATCACCCGCGCGCAGCGAACGCTGGCGGTGAACTGGCTCAAGCGGCGCAAAAAAGGCCGCGATACCGTTGCCTGCCTTCCGAGCCGATTCATTGCCGAGATGGCGCTCGACAAAACGACAGTGCGCGAAGACCCGCGGGAAAAGATCAGGGCGTTGCGCGCTGAGTTTGCGAAAAAATCAGCGCTGGGGTTGGCAGCGGCGGCCGCGTCGCGCGATTCGTAACGACCCGAAGGCGGACCAGGGGGAAAAACTTCAGGCTATTTTTACAGCCCCAGCCATTTGCCGAGGCCTGTCATCGCGCGTTGGTCAAACTCGAGAAAGCCGGAAACATTGAACGCTTCCAAGCGTTTTTTGCCTTCCGGCGTCTGGTCGAGGCCGACAAAATAATTGGTCAACAGGCTGCGCTGCGCTTCGCTCATTTTGGCGCTGGCGATCATGTGCTTGATCGGTACCGGCTTGCTGGTGAAAAGCACTTTGCCGCCTTGCGCCTGCCAGTCCTTCACGACGGCGCGGGACGCGCTGACGCCGGTGGCGACAAAACCGTGCTCGACCATGAAAGGAACCGCTTCCTGCAGCCGCACATAGGTGATCTGGGGCAGCTGCGGTCCCAGCGCCTCGACCAGGGTGGCGCGCAACATGACCGAGGTGATCGAGTCTTCGTCAGGCGCGCCGACCTTGAGCGTTTTCGAATCGGCCAGCGTCTTGACAGGCGAATTGGCGCGCACCATGAACGAGGCCCGGTATTCGGTAAAGCCCTTGGTCACAGCGACCAGGTTGTAGCCGCTTTTGGTCATGGCGCGAATCGAGTGATGCGCCGGATGCACATAGGCCATGTCGTAACGCTGTTCGCTCAGGCCGGCCGCCAGGTCCTTGTAGTCGGCAACCGCCTGGATTTTGACCGGCTGCTTGAGCAGCCTGCTCAGATCCTCGGAAACGTCGCGAAACCGGTCGACTGTCGCGCCGGGATTGACACGGTAGGTTACCCCTTCGTTGATCGCAAGGACAAGCGGCACCGGTTGGGCCACGCTATGGCTCGCCAAAAAGACCATGGCCAGCGCACCTGAAAATTGACGGATATTCATATACTTTCCAACTTTCTCAAGAAAATGCTTCACGCATGTTTCATTAAGTTTCATTAAGTTTCAAGTTCGGATTCTACCTATCGGCCTGTTTTAAAAACAATATTTCCAGCTTGATAAAGCGCTTTTGCCGATTGGCGTTGTTTTGCGGTTCCGCCAATCCACTTCAGTCGCACGACCGACCGCTGTTTTTTGCCCTGTGCCACCCGATTTTTATATGTTGAATTTTTTCAAAATACCACGTTTTGCTATCTTTTTTATAGCTGCTTGCGCGCCATGGACGTGTGCCACCGCCCAAAATCAAGTCCAAGGCGCGGCGTCCGCCTGCCCGGCGGCGAGCGACATGAAGGCTGCGGCGCTGCATGGCCGCTGGGCCGTCCGTTTCACCAACCCGCCCGCCGGCCTGCCCGAACGCGCGGTGATGCGGCTTAGGCGCCATGCCGAATTTTCCGAAAGCCTGGCCGGTACGGTGAACCGCGACATCGGCAAGTCGCAACTGGCGCCTGGGCACGCCACCCAGGCCGCGCTTGCCGGCGACCTGGAGGACGGCATGCTGCTACTCGATGAATCGTCGGACAACATCAGCATCACCGGCACCTGGAACGGCGAGATGCGACCCGGCTCGTGCGGCAAGGTGTACGAGGGCGTGTGGAAAGACACCAGTTCCAGCGCACCCGCCGACGCGGCCGACGTGGCTTTCATGCTCACCCGGCTGCCCTGATCGGCACGGTCCTACAGCGCCAGCGAGTTATTTCCCGTAGGCTGCGGCAATGCTTTTTACCGAGCGGCGGCGCCGCATCCGCCATGACCGAACCCGCTGATTTCACGCTCGGCTGCATCATCGTCGGCCTGCTGCTGATCGCGATGACGATGGGCAGCTCGTTCCTGGCACGGCTGCCCCTGAGCGCCGCGATGCTGTACCTGGCCGCCGGCATCGGCATCGGTCCGCTCGGCCTGGACTTGGTCCACCTGGACGCGCTGACAAACGCGGTGCTGCTGGAGCGACTGACCGAGGTCGCGGTGCTGATTTCGCTCTTCACCACGGGTTTGAAGCTGGAACTGCCGCTCAATGATCAGCGCTGGCGAGTTCCCGTGCAACTGGCGACCGTGTCGATGCTGGTGACAGTGGCCGCCATCACCGCGCTCGGCGTCTGGGGCCTCGGCCTGTCGCTTGGCGCGGCGGTGCTGCTGGGCGCGATCCTTGCGCCGACCGACCCGGTGCTGGCGTCCGACGTGCAGGTCGCCAATCCAGGCGACCGCGACCGGCTGCGCTTCGGTCTGTCGGGCGAAGGCGGGCTGAACGACGGCACGGCCTTTCCGCTGGTCATGCTGGGCCTGGGCCTGCTCGGGCTGCACGAGCTCGGCGAAGGCGGTTGGCGCTGGTGGACGGTTGACGTGCTGTGGGCCGTCGCCGGCGGCCTGGGCATCGGTTACCTGCTGGGAACGCTGATCGGCCGCGCCATCCTTTACCTGCGGGTGCGTCACCGCGAGGCGCTGGGTTCCGACGAATTTATCGCCTTCGGCCTGATCGCGCTCACCTATGGCGTTGCCCTGCTGGCGCACACCTATGGCTTTCTGGCGGTGTTCGCCGCCGGGTTGGCGCTGCGCCGCATCGACGCCAAGCGGGCTTCTGGGCGCGAGCAGACCCAGGCCGCCGCCAGTTCCGTGCCTGAAACCGCCGCCGCCGAACAAGCGCCATCCGGCCCCGAAGCGCCCGCGCAAATGATGAAGGCGGTGCAGCGCTTCAACAGCCAGCTCGAAAGCTTTGCCGAGGTGGGCATCGTGCTAGCCGTCGGCGTGCTGCTGGCGACGGTCGAGTTTCATAGCGAGGTGCTCTGGTTCGTTCCGGTGCTGTTTCTGGTGGTCCGCCCGCTCGCCGTCTATGTTGGCTTGATCGGCACGCCGGTCAAAGGCGCGCAGCGCAACCTGATGGGCTGGTTCGGCATCCGCGGCATCGGCTCGCTCTACTACCTGCTCTACGCCATCAACCATGGCATCGAGCCGGCGCTGGCCGAGCGGCTGCTGTCGCTCACGCTGGCGGTGGTTGTCGCGTCGGTGATTGCGCACGGCATCTCGGTCACGCCGCTGATGGCGCGCTACGAAGCGCGCCAGGCGGCGAGGAAAACAAAGCTTGGCGCCCTGGTCGAGCCGGGGAAGCCGGGCGATTAATGGATGGGCTGCCCGTTGAAACTCAGGCCGCCGCCGCTGCCTTCTGAATCGCATCCCGGTGCGCCTGCTGCTGCACATGCCGCCGTTGCCGCTCGGCGCGCGGCTTCACGGGAGCGCCCGCAAGGCCGCCAGCCGGCTCGGCGCGAAGCAGCCCGGTTAAGCAGTACGGCCGCGCGCGCGCCGCTGGCCAGGTAGTCGGCCAGCAAGGCAGCGCGCACCGTGTCATCGGCCAGGCCGCGAACGGCCGTAAGGTGCAGATGCAGCAGATCGACGATTTTTTCCGGCGCGAATTCATGCGTCTTGCCGGTGGTTTGCCAGAGCCAGTCGCTGAAATCGAGGAAATGGCCGAATGCCGAACCGGGCTCCAGCAGCAGTTTGAGCGACCGCGTCAGGCGCCCCGAGTTGGCGGTCATTTCCCAATAGCGGGCAAAACGCTGGATGCGCTGCATCACCCCGAAATCGATCTCTCCGGTCTGCAAAACGGTGTACGGCGGCTGCGGGTCGTAGACCATCGCAAACTCGGCCGTGTGCCGGGCGATCGGCGTTCCGCTCAGGCGCTTCAGGATGCCGAACTGGATTTCATGCGGCGCCAAGTCATAAAGCCGGTCAAAGCCATTGGCAAAACTTTCCAGCGTTTCGCCTGGCAGACCGAAAATCAGGTCGGCGTGGACATGGGCCCGGCTTTCGGTGACCAGCCAGCGCAGGTTGTCGGCGGTTTTGACGTTGTCCTGCCGGCGCGAGATGCGCTGCTGTACCTCGGTATTGAAGCTCTGGATGCCGACTTCGAACTGCAGCGAGCCCGATGGAAACCGCGCGATCAACGCTTTCAGCCGCTCCGGCAGGCTGTCGGGAACGACCTCGAAATGCACGAACAGGTCCGGCGCCATTCGGTCGATGAAAAATTGCAGGATGCGCGCCGAAAAATCGGCCTTGAGATTGAAGGTGCGGTCAACAAACTTGAAATTTCGAGCGCCGCGCGCAAAAAGCGCGTCCATTTCGGCCATGAAGCAGTCCAGATCGAAGGCCCATGCGGTCTTGTCGAGCGAACTCAGGCAGAACTCGCACTTGAACGGGCAGCCGCGCGACGCCTCGACATACAGCAGGCGCCCGGCAATGTCGGCGTCGGTGTACTCGGCGTAAGGCAGGGCCAGTTCGCCGAGCGGCGGCTGCTCGCCGGCGATGATCTTCATCAAGGGCTTCGGGCCGTCGAGCAACGCGCGGCAGAGTTTGGGAAAGCTCACATCGCCCCAACCGGTGATGACGTGATCGGCCAGCCGGCAAATCTCCTGGCTGTCGATTTCATGGCTGACTTCCGGCCCGCCCAGAACGACCCTGATGCCGGGACGCAGGGCTTTGAGCAAGCGAACGACCTGGGCAGTTTCGACCACGTTCCAGATGTAGACGCCCAGGCCGATCACGGCCGGGCCGAGCGCCAGCAGTTCCTCGACGATTTGCGCCGGCCGCTGCTGAACGGTGAATTCGCGCAGCACGGTGCGGGCGCGCAGGCCGGCGCCGCCGTGCCTGTCCATATTCGCCGCCAGGCAGCGCAGGCCGAGCGAGGCGTGGATGTACCTGGCGTTGAGGGTGGCGATGACGATGGCGGGGGAAGCGGCGGCTTGAGGGGAATCCATGGCCGCATTATCGAACCCTGGGCCGGGAACAGCTTCATCAACAAGATGCTGGTTTAGCGCCTGAAATTCCACCAAAGTGCTAACATTGTGCTTATTTTTCAGGAGAAATTCATGCAAGTTTCAATTCGAAAAATGGGCAACTCTCAAGGCATCCTGATTCCCAAGCCGATCCTGAAGCAGCTCGGGCTGGTCGATGTGGCCGACTTGCAGATCAACGGCAAAGTGATCGAAATTCGACCGCTCCAGCGCAACCCGCGCGAAGGCTGGGCGCAGGACAGCCAGCGCCTGGCGGCGACGGAGGACGATGGGATGATGTGGCCCGAGTTGGGCAACGAAGGGGATGCGGAGCTGGTGTGGTGAGCCGTCCGGCGGTGGCAAGGGGCGAGGTCTGGCTGGCCAATCTCGACCCCACGGTGGGCAGTGAAATTCAAAAGACGCGGCCTTGCGTGGTGGTGTCGCCGCCCGAGATGCACGACTACCTGCGCACCGTGATCGTGGCACCCATGACCACCGGCTCGCAGCCTGCGGCCTTTCGGATTGGCTTGACTTTTCAGGGTAAATCCGGACTGGTGCTGCTCGATCAGGTACGCACGCTGGACAAGGTGCGGCTGGTGAAGCGCCTGGGGGCCGTGCATCCGGCGACGCTGCAAAAACTGCTGACCACGCTGCAGTCGATGTTTGAGCCGGGTTGAGGCGGCAAGGGGTGGGTTTTTACGTCAAACAGGCTTGTAGCGCTTATTGTGTATGCACTAGAAGCTATTTAATTTATAGCAAGTTGTGAATATTCATGCATGGCGGCCCGAAAACATCCAACCCTGCAGTTCACTCGAAGGCACCGGGTTTTTTGTCTGTCAAAGGAGCAGACGGTCGTGTAAATTGGAACTTGAATGGCTGAAATGCAGTGTGAGCGGGCATAGGTTTGTCTCACGTGACTGGCGCATTTCGGCCAGAAGCAGACATCCTGCTAACGGCATACTTTCCAGGTCATCTGGCAACACAGTAGGGACGTTAACCGGGCCCTCGCAAGCATTTGCACGCGCGAACTAGCTGCCGGCTTATCCACAGCATCGTGTCTGGGCTCATCACACTTGTTTCGTGAGGAGGATGGTTGCAGTTACTGCTAGAAGAGCCGCTATATATTCGGCGCCAGAGCGCTAACTCGCTCCAGCCCAGCTGTGATTTCCAACGATTTTTACACTGCATCAAAGCAGCTCAGCCGTTTCTCAACCCAAGCCATTCGTTGGCGGCGCGCGCCGTATCCGCAGGTACATTCGCGATCTTGATGCGAAATTGTTTTACCGCCGCCTTCTGCAGATTCTCTGCTGACACTTCGATGACCATCTGACCGCCTGATGGCTGGGACTGCGCGTTCATGCCAACTCTGAAAGGAAACTCTTGGGGCGGCGCGCCGTGGCGCATGTTCTCGCACTCCCAAACCCATTCGGTGTCTATGTCTTTCCCTGCCTTTAAATAGAACTCATCCCTTTTGGGACGTATTGGTATTTCGGGCAGATACGGCGGGGTAAACCCGCTAAGCCCATGCAAGTTGCGCAAGCTATCCAAACTGGTTTCGCGCGGTTGCGGTGGACTCGGTACGCCAGGCCGTGTGAGTAGCCTTTTCATCAGCTTGTCGTGGTGTTCCGGATCGACGATCAGGAATCCTTTACTGACTCTGATGGCGATGTGTACGTGCTCACCTGGGACCGTCCCATTATTGGCGATCAGGAGGCGTATATCGGCCATTACGTCTCTGATGCGGAGGCTGGAGTGGAACTGTTCGAGTCGGCCGCGAAGGCTTCGTTCCCACTTGGGATACTCCTCGTTCTGGTATTTCGCTATCTCCCAGTCCGCGGGCGGGTGCAACCGAAACATACCGATGCCCCCGGCCGATAGCAATCGCTCGGACGACGTGAGAGAGAAATCTGTCTTCATCTGAAACTTCGCAGTCATCGCTTCCACTAGGCGCTCTACCGTGTCGGGTGTCAGCGGTTCATAACTGGGGACAACGAGTTCAATCTCTTGGTTTCCGTCCAGCGTGATCTCGATGATCGGCGTCTGTCTTTTGAGAAGCGCGACCTCCTCCTCCAGTTGCCTCACACGCTTGTCGCGCTCATCTGGCTCCGGCGCCAATAGCCATTCGTCCGGCACGGGGAAGAATCGCAGGCCTTTGCGTTTGGCCTTGACCTTCAGGTTAGTGTCGTGGGTTACTAAGCCGACGGCCTGATTGCCGCGCGTGCGCGTCATCTCAGCGAGTTCGAACAAGATGGAGTCGTCGTTTGATGTGCTCGCGTCCCCAGAAACTTCTGGAGCGAATTGAGCGATCACTTTAACGGGGGTTGTGCGGACGATCACCGTGTCGTCAGGGGCTTCTAGGAGGGAATCGAGAAACTGGAGAGCACGTCTTGCCCTTTGTGCCCGGCGGCTGTTCCCGTCGGACTTGTGCCTATCGAGCTCCGCCAGCACCGCGCTTGGCACTAGGATGGTCACTTCTTCCCGTCCCACAAGGCGTTCCCAATCGAGATCTTGCAATGGACGGCACTGAAGGAACAGGTTGCTGTCTACGAAGAGGAATTGCATCCCGCAAGTTTATGCGGCAGCGTGAGCTCTGTTTTGGGCGTGCAGGTTGGCAGGTACGTCACCCTTTCTGTAAGAGCCGTCGGTGGTCATGTGCTTTCCCTCGAGTCGCCTGTTGGATTGACGCAAGCGCGCTCGCTGCCATTTGAAGTAAAGCAACTGAGATCTACAGGGGATCTTCAGACTTGATCGCTGACGATGGCAAGTGACCGGTTTGGAGATGCCGAAAGGGCTGCAATGGGTCGTAAGCCGCACTTAATCCATGACTCGTGAATTTCCATAGCTAGTCTCTTCCCCCTTCGACCATGCCAAACCCCGCCCTGAAACATCCCTCCAAGCCAACATTGCATCGACGGCAACCCACCGCATGAGCCAGGGCCAAATCCGCAACGCCACGGGCGACTCCTTCTTCGCCTGGGAAGGCGAGGTGCTGGTGGTCAACATCCTGGGCAAGCCCGGCGCCGGCAAGGACGCCATCGGCAAGCCCAAGGGCACGCAGCTCAAGGTCAGCGTGACGGCCGCGCCGCTGGCGGGCAAGGCGACCGACCACATGGTGCGCTTTCTGGCGCCGCTGTTCGGCGTGGCGGTGGCCGACATCGAGGTGGTGTTCGGGCGCGAGAACGTCAACAAGCAACTGCGCATCCGGGCGCCGAAAAAACTGCCGGCCGCGTTTTTGCCGCCAGTCCCGCAAATCACTACCTTATTGATAGCTGATTGCACCCGTCGTTATTCCGCCAGAGGCCGATTTGATTGAATTTCCGGTCAATTCCTGCGCAGCGCGCGAAGCCGTTGCCAGACGACGGCTTGGGTTTCCACCATACCCATGGCTTGCATGCAGCGCTCCAGCCACCCTTGCCGGGTTTGCAGCCGCAGCTTGGCTGGCGGCCATGTCCAGGAGGCTCCAAGTTGCCACACCGCAGATTTCATCTCTCACCGTTGGCCCCGCAAGCCGGATGCGGCCCAGAACAATCTCGAACTTGATCGGCTGGCCAGCCACACGCAGCGTGGGCAGACATCCCGATGCGAACCGTTGCTGTAAGCACATCTATCCCCCGCAAGAGTTGACACCAACTCAATTTGTAGCTACATTGCCGCTACGTACTGCAAAAATCCAAATACTAAATTTAAATACTGAATCAAAAGCAAACATAACAATCAACGCGAACGCATCTACTACTTAATCACAAAAACTATGCAAGCAGCAACGTATGGGAAGTCAGCCGAAATCCGCTCGCGGATTGAACCTGACTTGAAGAAACAATCTACCGAAGTGCTCGCCGACCTGGGTCTGGACCTGAGCGGTGCCATCCGGTTGTTTCTCAGGCAGGTTGTGGAGGTGGGTGGTTTGCCATTTGAGGTCAAAAAACCCACACCAAAAACGATCGCAGCGATGAAGGAGGCCCGACAGATGGCGGCGGCACGTTACGGCTCTGCGAAAGAACTTTTCGATGATCTCGATAAAAAAACCGGCAAAGGCCAAGCGCGCGCCTCTGCCAAAAAAGTCTGATTACACACGGCAATTTGTCAAAGATTGGGAAAAGCTGACGCACTCGGGCAAACAGGACATGCAGCGACTCAAGGAAGTCATGATGCTGCTGATTGCCAATGAAGGGCCAATGCCCGCCGAGTGGCTTGACCATGAGCTGGACGGCGAATGGGCAGACCACCGGGAGTGCCATGCAAAGGGCGACCTCTTGCTGATTTACAGGCTGGAAGCGGACAGCGTGATTTTTGTTCGCGCCGGCACGCACTCAGAACTTTTCGGGCGATAGCCCCGGTGTGAAACTATCGCCGGTGCCGCGTCAAGCCCGCAGGAACTAACGGCCGCACCGCCCCTCACACTCTCACCATGAACCTCAAGCGCCTCGCCTTTGCTACGCTTTTAATAGCTGCTAACGCACTGCTGGTATGCGCAAATGCCCAAAACAATACACAAAACCTGTTCGGTTTCGCTTCCAGCGGCGCCGCAAGCGCGGTGGTCACCACGGCGCAGGTGCGCGCCGAACTGCTGGTCTGGGCGCCTGACGGCGTGCAGGCGGGCAAGCCGGTGTGGCTCGGGCTGCAGCTGACGCATCAGCCCGAATGGCATACCTACTGGAAAAACCCGGGCGACTCGGGCCTGCCGACGATGCTCGAATGGAAGCTGCCCGCCGGCGTCACGGCGGGCGACATCGCCTGGCCGACACCGAAAAAGATACCGATCGGCAACTTGGCGAACTACGGCTACGAAGGCACGGTGCTGCTGCCGGTGCCGCTCACGGTCGCGCAGGGATTCAATGCGCCGCAGTTCAACCTCAAGCTCAAGGCCGTCTGGCTGGTCTGCCGCAAGGAATGCATTCCGCAAGAGGGCGAGTTCGCGCTGAGCCTGCAGGCGCAAAGCTCGATCGCGGCAAGCGGTCCGGCGTTTGCGGCGGCGTTTGCGGCAGCGCCCAAGATTTTGCCTGCGCAAGCCAGCCAGATCGATGTAGGCGGCCAGGCGCTGAAGGTGCAACTGGCCGGTCTGCCCGCTGCGCTGCAGGGGAAAACCCTGGAATTGTTTCCTGAAACCGGCGGCGTGATCGAGACCGCCGCGCCGTGGCAACAGGCCTGGCAGGGCGCGGTCTGGACGGCGCAACTGCCACTGTCGGCCCAGCGCACCGAAAGCCCGGCGCGCATGCCGCTGGTCGTCGCGGACGGGCAGGCGGCCTACCGCATCGACGCGCCGGTCGCGGGCGCCTGGCCGCCCGTGGCCGCCGCCGCCACGCTGTCGCCGGCGCTGGTTGCGGCGCTCAAGGCCAATGCGTCGGCCGGCGCCGCGCCGGTGTCGCGCGGCGCGCCGCCACTCGGCCTACTTGCCGCCCTGCTGGGCGCGCTGCTCGGCGGGATGATCCTGAACTTGATGCCCTGCGTTTTTCCGGTGCTGGCGATCAAGGTGGTCAGTTTCGCGCAGGAGAAAAGCCAGTCGGCGCGGCTGGCGTCGGGGCTGGCTTACAGCGCCGGCGTGGTGCTGTCGTTCCTGGCGCTGGGCGCGGCGCTGCTGGCCTTGCGCGCCGCGGGCGAACAGCTCGGATGGGGCTTTCAGCTGCAAAATCCGGCCGTGGTGGCGGCGCTGGCGGCGCTGTTTACGCTGATCGGGCTGAATCTGGCGGGCGTATTCGAATTCGGCAATTTTCTGCCAAGCGCAGTCGCCGGTGCGCAGGCCAGGCACCCGGCCTTGAACGCGTTTTTGTCGGGCGTGCTGGCCACCGCGATCGCATCGCCCTGCACCGCGCCGTTCATGGGCGCCTCGCTCGGCCTGGCGGTCGGCCTTCCGGCGGCTGAGGCGCTGACGGTGTTCGGCGCGATCGGCGTTGGCATGGCGCTGCCCTATCTGCTGGCCAGCGCCGTGCCGGCCGTTGCCCGCGCCCTGCCGCGCCCCGGCGCCTGGATGGCGACATTCCGGCATTTGATGGCGTTTCCGATGTTCGCGACGGTGGCCTGGCTGGTCTGGGTGCTGGGCCAGCAAAGCGGCATCGACGGCGCGGGCGCGCTGCTCGGCCTCTTGGTGCTGATGGCGTTGGCACTGTGGGCGCTGGGTCTTCCCAACCCGCCGCGCCGCTCAATTGCTACATTTTCAATAGCGCTTTGCGCTCTTGGCATATGGGCTGTTGGCCCGAATGTCATTAAATCCGTGGCGTCGCCCGCGTTTGCGGCGAACGAACGCTGGCAGGAATGGCAGCCGGGCCGGGTCGAGCAGCTGGCGGCAGAGGGCCGCAGCGTGCTGGTCGATTTCACCGCCGCCTGGTGCGTGACCTGCCAGTACAACAAGAAAACCACGCTGGCCAACGCCGACGTGCTGGCCGACATCGACGCCAGGAAGGTTGCGCTGCTGCGCGCCGACTGGACGCGCCGCGACCCCGCTGTTACCGCCGCGCTGGCGCAGCTGGGCCGCAGCGGCGTTCCGGTGTACGTGATCTACAAGCCCGGCAGCGCGCCGGTGGTGCTGTCGGAAATTCTGTCGGTGCGTGACCTCAGGGCAGAGCTGGCGCGGTTGTGACGGGTGGGCACAAGTTCCGCCACCCGAATCTCATAACGCTATTATTTCCACCTCAAGGAGAGTGAACGATGACCCATTCCCTGCCGCGCGCCGAGCGCATTCCCTATATTTTCAACAACTGCCGCACGATCGCGGTGGTGGGCCTGTCGCCCAAGCCGCACCGGGCGAGTTTCGACGTGTCGCGCTACATGCAGGCGGCCGGCTACCGCATCATTCCGGTCAATCCGAACGCGACGGAGGTGCTGGGCGAAAAGGCCTATGCGACGCTGAAAGACGCGGCGCAACACGAAAAAATCGACCTGGTGAACTGCTTTCGCAACAGCGAAGATATTCCGCCCATCGTCGACGAGGCTATCGCCATCGGCGCCAAAGCGGTGTGGATGCAGCTCGGTGTGAGCAACGACGCGGCGGCGGCGGCTGCCGAGGCGGCCGGCCTGCTGGTCGTGCAGGACAGGTGCCTGAAGATCGATCACCGGGTGCTGCTGTCCAGTGGGTTGGCGCGGCCGGGCGGGCCGTCGCACTGAGCTTTGCCGGCAACGCCGTGCGCGCGCCGCGGCGCTTGCCGCGCCTGCTTGTGGTGTTACCGGCATTTGGCGTGCTGGTCGGCTGCGGCAGCGCGCCCAAGGCGCCACGCATCGAAGCCCCGGTGGTGCAGGCGGTGCAGATGCCACAGGTCGCGCCGCTGTCGCCCAGCCAGCTGGCGCAGTCCGACACCAACCGCATGGCGACGCTGGGCATGCGCGACAACGTGGACAGCCTGCTTCGCATCGCCGACAAGCTGTACCGGCGCAACCCGTCGCAATGGCAAAAAACCGGTGCCGTAAGCCGCGACGCCGCGCTGGCGCTACTTCGGGGCGCCATCGAATCGGCAACGCCCTGGCCTGCGTTGCAGGGCAGGCGCGAGGTTGCCGCGCTTTCGCTGGCGCTGAGCCCGGACTTCGCCGGCGACCGGGTCGCCGCCTTCGTGTATGCCAGCGCCGACATGCTGATGGTCGCGCACGGCGGCAAGTCCAGCGTCTACCTGGTCGACAGCCTGGAGGCGCAGTACCTTTACAACGCCGCGCGCAACATCGAAATCGCCGTCTGGCTGCTGTCGAGCCGGCGCGATGCCGCCGGCCAGCCCTTGCTGCTGGCCGACGAAATCTCCGCGCAGGGCCGCAACCTGAGCTTCGAGCGTGAATTCGGCAAGGTCATCGGCCGGCTCGACCTGCTGGCCGAGGTGCTGACCGAAAAATACCGGCGGGTCGTCATCACTTACGTGCAGACCCTGCTCGGCGGCGCGTTGCTGCAGTTTTTGCCGGTGCGCTAAAAATAGGCAGGCGCAAATTTATTCGACGGCGATGCGCAAATCCCTGATCGGTTCCGTATTGCGCGCACAGGTGTCGCGCGCCTGCCGGGTCGCGTCGGCCGCGCTGGCGCTCACGGACCTCGGGCGTCGCCAGCACCGCGTTGGTCTAGCTATTGGGGCGCTGGAGGTCGCCGGCCGGCGTTCCGGCCGGCGCAAGCATCTGGAAGAACACCGCAACCTCGACGCCGGCAATGCCCGATTCGGTCAGGGTCGGCGGGTTGGGTGTCGATGTTCAGTTTTTCAAGCGCGGCGGCGGCCGAAAATTATTCCGCCTGCACAGCGGCCCGGACCGGCCTGGCGGCTTTGCCGTGTTCGAGCGAATAAATGAGTTCCTTCACGATGCCGTACATCACCGCCCGGTCGCTCGTCGGATGGTCGGCAAAATGAACCGTGGTCGAGCCGATGCGCGCCAAGCCGCCTGCCGGGTCGCTACCGTAAGCCACCGCAATTGCGTATTCGGTCATCAACGGGCCGCAGGCGCGCCAGTCGCGTGTCCATCGCGGCAGCGCCTGGTTGCCCGCCCACAGCGTTCCGGCGCTTTCGTAGCATTCCTCGATATGGTGGTGGCCAAGCAGTTGCGCCAGGTGCCGCTCGCGGGCGATGCAGCTGCGAAAATATTCCTGGTCGCTGATGTGCATGGCATATTCCTTTGCGGGTGTTGGAAAACCGTCAGTCGCCATGGTAAGTCCGAAGCCGCCGCCCGGCCAGCCGCTGGCCAGCGGTTTTGAGACACCTGAGACAATCCCCGAGATGTACGCACCCCTTCGAAACGACACTTTTCTGCGCGCCTGCTGGCGCCAGGCGACCGACCACACCCCTGTCTGGTTGATGCGCCAGGCCGGCCGGTACCTGCCCGAATACCGCGCCACGCGCGCCCGCGCCGGCAGCTTCATGGGACTGGCGACGAACACTGACTATGCGACCGAAGTGACGCTGCAGCCACTGGCGCGCTATCCGCTCGACGCCGCCATCTTGTTCAGCGACATCCTGACGGTGCCCGACGCGATGGGCCTGGGCCTGTCGTTCGCGCTTGGCGAAGGCCCGAAATTCGCCAGCCCGGTGCGTGACGAGGCCGCCGTGGCGAGGCTCGAAGTGCCCGATATGAACCGGCTGCGTTACGTGTTCGACGCCGTTGCTTCGATTCGCAAGGCGCTGGGCGGCAGCGTGCCGCTGATCGGCTTTTCGGGCAGCCCGTGGACACTGGCGTGCTACATGGTCGAAGGCGCCGGTTCGAGCGACTACCGGCTCGTCAAAACGATGCTCTATCAGCGCCCCGACCTGATGCACCGGATGCTGGCGATCAACGCCGATGCGGTAGCGGCTTATCTCAATGCGCAGATCGACGCCGGCGCGCAGGCGGTGATGATTTTCGACAGCTGGGGCGGCGTTCTGGCAGACGCGGCATTCCACACCTTCAGCCTGGCGTACACCGCGCGCGTGCTGGCGCAGCTCAAGCGCGAGCACGGCGGCGTGAAAATCCCACGCCTTGTCTTCACCAAGGGTGGCGGCCAGTGGCTGGAGTCCATGAAACAGCTCGACTGCGAGGTGCTGGGGCTGGACTGGACGGTGAATTTGGCGCAGGCGCGGGCGCGTGTCGGCGAAAACGGCGCGAATGCCAAGGCGCTACAGGGGAATCTCGACCCGAACGTGCTGTTCGCCGGACCAGCGCAGATCGAGGCCCAGGTGGCAAATGTGCTGGACAGCTTCGGTGAGCCGCACACCGACCCGACCCAAAACGGGCCAACGCAGATCTTCAACCTTGGCCACGGCATTAGCCAGCACACGCCGCCAGAAAGCGTCGACGTGCTGGTTCGTGCCGTCCATTCGCACTCGCGCAAGCTGCGCGGTGGGCGGGCCTGACACCAGGACCGCCAATAAACCGAAAACGAATGAGGAATGCGACGCCGAGGCCGGTCACTAGCACATTTCCGGCTACGCGCCAGCAAACTTATGCACAAAATCGATGCATGGGCGCTACGCTAGTCGAGCCCACCAGGAGCGCTCGCTACAAAAGCAATAGCGATCGTAAGTTATTGATATTTAACAATAAATTAATCTGCCTTTTTCCCGTGCATTTTAGTGAAAGCCTTGATTTACAAGGGTTTGCGGCGTTCATCGGCAAACTGTCAACAAAGTTATCCACAGAAAATCTGGACAACTTTATTGCTGCGCTGAATCAACGACTTAGCGCACTGAGTGCATGTAAAACCGCTGTCACCAAGAAATTTTTCGTGTTTTCATGACCCATCGGCTGCAAATCGTGGTCGCCACGCCCGCACACAGTGGGCTCGCCGGAGCGCTTACCTACGGCTGCGATGCGCCGCTGGCGCCCGGCACGCTGGTGCGCGTTCCGCTCGGCCGGCGTGAAGTGCTCGGCGTGGTCTGGATTCCGGCCGATGTCAGCGGCGAGCCGGCAGATGGGCAAATTCGCAATATTGCTGGCGTTCTGGACGGGCTGCCGCCCCTTTCGGCCAATTGGCGCGAACTGGTGACTTTTACTGCCGCGTATTACCAGCGGTCTCTGGGCGAGGTCGCGCTTGCCGCCCTGCCGCCGCAGTTGCGCGACCTGACCACCTTGCAACTCGCGCGCCGGCTGAAGCGGACGGTGGCGGACACCTCCAGCGCGCAGGAAACTACTGAATTGATAGCACTTAGCGCGCAGCAGGCAAGCGCTATTGCCGAATTTGATGTTGAAAGTTTGGCTGGCAAGCGGCCTGCGTTGCTGTTCGGCGCCACCGGTAGCGGCAAGACCGAGGTTTACCTGCGCGCCGCCGGCCGGGTGCTGGCGCAGGACCCGCACGCGCAGGTGCTGGTGATGGTGCCGGAAATCAACCTCACACCGCAGTTGCAAGCGCGTTTCGAGGCGCGTTTTGCCCACCTGGGCCGGGAACGGGTGGTGCCATTGCACAGCGGCCTCACGCCCGCCCAACGGCTTAAAAGCTGGCTGGCCGCGCACTCGGGGCAGGCACGGCTGGTGTTGGGAACACGCATGGCGGTGCTGGCGTCAATGCCGAATCTGCGGCTGATCGTGGTCGATGAGGAGCACGACCCAAGCTACAAGCAGCAGGAAGGCGCGCGTTACTCGGCACGCGACCTGGCCGTCTACCGAGCCCGGCTGGAGACCACCGCGGAACGCGAAGCACCAAGTGTGGATACTCAAACCGCTGAGACGGAGACTGGAGGCGATCCAGTTCGGCAGGGGCCGCAAATCCGGCTTAGCCGGCCCGCAGGCGCAGCGGCCCCCTCGGAGGGCAGCGCAGTGAGCGAAGCGCCAAGTGTGGAGACTCAAACTGCCGGGGCAGCGGCTGGAGCCGATCCAGCTCAGCAAGGGCCGCGGAACCGGCTTTGCCGGGCCGCAGGCGCAGCGGCCCCCTCGGGGGGCAGCGCAGTACGCGAAGCGACAAGCGTGGGGGCCAAACTCTGCCGCGTCCTGCTGGGCTCGGCAACGCCGTCGCTGGAAAGCTGGCAGGCGACACTTTCCGGCAGGTACCAACGCCTGACCATGGGCGAACGCATAGGCGCCGAGGAACTTGCCGAAGCGGGAAGCTTGCCAACGGTCAGGCGCATCGACATGAACCACCAGCCGCGCCACTGCGTGATCGCGCCGCCACTGCTGGCGGCCATTGCCGAGCGGATTGCGCGCGGCGAGCAGTCGCTGATTTTTCTGAACCGGCGCGGCTATGCGCCGGTACTGGCGTGCCTGGACTGCGACTGGAAAAGCGAGTGCCCGCACTGTAGCGCGTACCGCGTGTTTCACAAGATCGACCGCACGCTGCGCTGCCACCATTGCGGCTTCACCGAACGCGTGCCACGCGCCTGTCCGGGCTGCGGCAACGTCGACATCGCGCCGGTCGGGCGCGGCACCGAGCGGCTCGAAGAACATCTGTCCGAACTGCTGGCTGGCGCGACACGGCCTGACGGCGGCAGCGTGAGGATCGCCCGAATAGACGCCGACACGACCCGGCGCAAGGGCGCGCTCGAATCGCAGCTGGAGAGCGTGCATGCCGGCGAGGTCGATGTGCTGGTTGGCACCCCAGATGATCGCCAAGGGCCACGACTTTCGCCACATCACGCTGGTGGCGGCCGTCAACCCGGACGGCGCGCTGTTTTCCAGCGATTTTCGCGCGCCCGAGCGGCTCTTCGGCCTGTTGATGCAGGCCGGTGGAAGGGCCGGCCGCGATGCCAAGCGCAGCGCCGCCAGCGAAATGTGGGTACAGACTTTTCACCCCCGCCATCCGCTATTCGAAGCCTTGAGTCGGCACGACTACGCGGCTTTCGCCGCGCGGCAACTCGCCGAGCGCAAGGCGGCCAGCCTGTCGCCCTTCGGCTTTTCAGCGCTGCTGCGGGCCGAAGCCAAGACACAGGAAGTGGCGCAGGGTTTTTTGAACGCCGCCGCACAGGCCGCGCAGGCGCGGCAACTTGCCGGCCATGACCGCGTCACGTCCTACCCGGCGGTTCCCATGACGATCCAGCGAGTCGCCAACATCGAGCGCGCCCAGATGCTGGTGGAAAGCCACTCGCGCAAAGCCTTGCAGGGATTTTTGGCGGCTTGGCAGCCGGTGCTGATGGAAATGCGCCGGCAGGCTGAATTTAAAAGCCTGGTGCGCTGGGCAATTGATGTCGATCCGATCGCGATTTGAGGCGTGCCGGGCTCGATCGACCAGTCAAACCGAAGCGTCACGGAAAGCACGCAAAACAGTGTTGATGCGCATTTGGTAGCCGGCTCCTTGCGCCTTGAACGATTCGAGAACATCTTGATCGATCCGCAGCGAAATTGACGCTTTAGGAGGCAGCGGTTGAAGTCCATGACGAACCAGTCCACCAACAACATGCCGCCCATCAGCTTCCTGGTGCCCGCGCCGAGCGCAAGGCGGCCAGCCTGTCACCTTTCGGGTTTTCAGCGCTGATGCGGGCCGAAGCCAAGACACAGGAAGTGGTGCAGGGTTTCCTGAAAGCCGCCCGAGCGGCGCAGGCGCGGCAACTCGCCGGCCGTGGCCGCGTGACGGCCCACCCGGCGGTGCCAATGACGATCCAGCGCGTCTCGAACATCGAGCGCGCCCAGATACTGGTCGAAAGCGACTCGTCCTTGCTGGCAACCGCCAAGAGTTTGCCAAAACTCAGACCCGGCGCACTTCCATGACGCCGTTCTGCGTGACGAAGTCATAAACCTGCGCATCGCGGGCGGCCAGGTAGATCAAGATCTTGCCGGCATTCCAGACCACTGCCCGGTTCAACGCAACGCCGGCAAACACCATCAGCGCGCTAGCCACGGTTCGGCCGGTAAACGCCAATGCCAAGCCGGCGCCGATGATGAAAATCACGATGGGCAACAGCCAGAGGCGCTGCCGCAGATAGCCTCGAGCGAGCTTCGGATTGACAATCACGCGAAAGCGTCCATGTGGCAGTCCTGCGCGAAACTGCTCATGGCAAACGTATTCGGCGAAATCCGGGTCGGCATCGTGGGTCACGCTGGATTCCTGTTGCTGGGCAAATCAGCCCTTGGCGATTGTCATCGGCGAGTGCTTGCACCCGATCGCCACAAGACTGCTGCTTCAGCGGCGCGATGCCAGATGGTCGCGCACTGCGGCGGCATGATCGCCGACTTCCGCGATCGCCTGTTTCAATTCTTCTTCGCCGCACTGCAGTTCACGGCTCCAATACTGCAACTCGACCGAATTCAAAACATCGATACGGCCGGGGTCCAATGGTTTATAGGCTTGCTGATTGTCAGTCATGGCTCCTCCAGAAGGTTTGATAAGTGGCGGGGATAGGGTAATAGCGTCTCGATTGGGACGCAAGACATAGCCTTGTCCAACGAGGTATGGGCCTGAACGGCTCGCGTATTTCCACCCAGAAATGAGCCTGAAGAGCCGGAATTTGAGATTGAACTGCTGTCGGCTTGATCATCGCAAGGATGGTGATCAA
>Ga0136611_10000380_pt1 | contig 28703 bp, 57 predicted proteins | sample AntDrymUQ2232306_2_FD_106645 | JGI IMG/M metagenome (GOLD analysis project Ga0136611, IMG submission 106645) | Polar desert sand microbial communities from Dry Valleys, Antarctica - metaG UQ223 (23.06) | ecosystem: Environmental > Terrestrial > Soil > Desert | place: Antarctica: Dry Valley...
GTGTGGCGTCATTTGGCTCTATCCTCTGGTTCGGTACGAGTAAGGCGACACAGCGCTAAGAAAAACGCGTCCTGTAACGCAACAACTGCGGCTCGTCTTTGCGCTACTGTCGCGTACCATATCCTCGCGTCTGTGCTTTCCTGCACATATTTACAGGTCCTACCTCGCAACGCGTTGTCAGTATCTTTCCGGGCCGCATACTCTATGTCCTGCGTCCGAGATTTTATGGTGCGATTCGGCATTTTCTAACCTTTCTGCTGGTATCGACAACTAGGTCAGCAACGACTACTACCGAGGAACCTTTAATTCCCGAAGCTCTGAGAAATAGCTCGACGCTTACAAGTCCGTCGACTTGCTGGTATAGCTTCGACGATTGTGCGTCTCGCAGCTCTAGGTTTGCGCGAGCCATGATAGTCAAGTAGATGTGCTTTTCAAGCAAGCGCATGGGGCGATCCTTTCTGTAGTGTCTTGTACGGTTCCGAATATAGCTCCAAAGGCGACCTGTACATGTGCTTTATCTGTAGCGACGCGCACCGCGCTATACCCAACCTGACGGGTCTCTGCCCACAACTGCAGTGCCATGTTGCTATCTATTGCGTGATATGTTGCTCCCTGCGTTGCACTACTAATCCGCACAGCCGCGGTGTTATTCACGCGGTATACCTCCTGTTAAAGTGTTTTCAACCGCCTGCTGCACGGATTCTAGAGCGCCCTCTGGGGCCATCCATAACGCTTGAAAGGTTGCCTGGTGCGTATGTCTAAATGTGGCACCTCGCATAGGTCCAAATGTACTGTTCTCGTCAGTACGGAATGTCGCTATGGATAATGCGTCGAATACCTTCTGCATGCAAGCATGGTGGATTACCCTAGCTATGGTCGTACCTCGAAAATGTATGCTCATCGGCTTAGGCGCTCCTGCGCTAGGGCAACTGATTCGGAAACGCGCTCGTAAGTAACGACATCGAAGTTGCCCGTTGCTGCGTTAGTGACGCCGACTGTAAAACGGTAGGTTGGGTTACCCGGCTCTAGTGCGATTGTGGCATATGTGGCTGCGTAAGTTTGGCTCATCATGCGGTCTTGCTGCCAGGCCATATGCTGTGGCGCTAAGTGTTTTGGCATAGTCTCTCCCGCGCTATCCTTAGTTCTCTTCGAATTACTGTGTCAAAAGCATCAACACTACCGTCGAAGTGGGTACCGTTTACAGCTACCCACGTGAGCTCGTCTGTCGCGTCGAACGTGTCCGGCGCCATAGCCCCGCGCACGTCGACCATCGGATCGTTACGCAGTTTTTGCATGATACGACATAAAGTGATCATTCGCATTTATTGAGCCTTTCTTGGACTGAAGCTACTACATTGAGCGCCGTAACACTTAGCGCGTTAGATGTCGCCCGGTACGCCCCATCAACCACCAAACCGCGTAGCGTGCGTAACGCGGCCAATGTGGCTACGGATGTCGCGCGGCTTACCGCGCCATACGCTACGTCGCGTGTCTCGTCGAGAATACGTTTCGCTAACGGTTTTGACATTTATTCAGCCTTTCGTGGATCTTGCCGTATTCGCGTCTTATGTGCGCTTGCATTTCTATATGGCTGACAGACTGCCTCTGCGACACGTAGGTAAGATCGAACACACGATCACAAACATGCTGAACGTCTTTTAAGTGCGTCCCAGGATACGGCCCACCCTCTAACGTGCTGCGTATGCGCTCCGCAATCGTCGCAACATCGGCTGCCGCTGGCTTCGGCTTCATGGCAGCACCTTAGATCTCGCAATGTTCGCCGAAGCTACCAAGTCTTGGTACGCCGCATAGACAAATCCGTCGGTTACAGCGTCTACTGTTATGTGGGTAGCGTCGTAAGTGTCTGCATATGTACGGCTACCGGAGACCGTCTCGCTGTCGAGCACTTTAAACGGTTTGAGCGTTAGCTCCTCCGCTATCACGGCCGCTAGCGTCGGTACTCTACGTAGTCGCGTCATGGTGCTACGACCAGCCATAATGCCTTAGCCGCTGCTTTAGCCGCTACTAGGATATTGTCCATAGTGGCCTTTCGGGTTGGTTCGTAAGTAACCTCCCAAGTTACGTCGTCTGTGTAATAGCCTAGGTCGTCGTAAGGCGTTTCCAATACCGCTATGTGTACCGCCGGATTAATGTCGTGGTGTGTCTGCTGACTAATGCGGCATGCTATTGTGTCGTTTGGCATCTGTGATCCTTTCCTGCGTGTCGGTAAATATCTCATCGAGCACAACGTAGATTACGCGTCGTGTAGCGGTCGCTGTCGCGATGTGCGTGCAGTACTGCCCACGCCGTATCATCGTTGTAAACGCGTCATTGTCTAACCTTTGGCGTATTGCGTCCGTAAGGTCGTCAATCGTACAGTTTTTTATATTTCCGGCTGTCCTGACCGTCATCCTTGGATATCCTTTTCGCTGTTAATACTGCCGTGGCACTAAGTACCTGCTCGGCTACCTGCGCTGTAGCGCTATATGCCACCATGCCTACCTGGTGCCTTGTTATTTGTCGTACCACGGACCACACTCTCAAATCTATCGCGCTATTAATCTCGTGGAAAATCGCATCGGCGTTAACGCGTTGTACGCGTACAGCTAGCGGTTCTAGGTGCATTTGTTTAACCTTTCTGTCGTATCGTAAAGAGCCCGTGTAACCGGTCCGAGCAACGCGTTGCGTGTCGTCCTGTCCGTACTGGCGTACAGCTTAAACCGTGTTAGGCTCTCGGTCTCCGTACGCAGCTCTAGACAGAGCCCGAGCGTACACTCGAAAAAGGCGCGATCACCGGAGGTTTCGCGTATTCGTTGCGCGACGTTATGCTGCTTCATCTGCGTATCCTTTTGCTAACACGGTAAACGACTTTTGGTAGATCCATCTCCAACCATAGGTCTTGCGCAGTAATGTCACTTCCTTACCCTTTCAGGGTCATAAACGGAATGGCGAAACCTTCTAGGACCATTCGGGCATTGATATCGTGCCCATCCGGATCGTAGAACGTGCCTAAATACCTACCAAACTTCTCTTGCTTGTCCTTGGCCGAACGTACGGTAACATCCGACCCGAGCGGCATCAGCTCTAGGAGCCTAGCCTTTGACTTAGCTCCCTCGGGCGTCTGCATCTCGGGAGCGTTGATGCCCGTCAGCCGGAACCGCATCTCAATAGACGCTTTAAAGCCTAGGTCTATACGGCAGTCGCAAGTGTCCCCATCGACAACCTTTATTACCGTTGCTTTGTACTCGTACATGTTGCTACCCCTTTCGGTACCTTACGGCGCCTGTAGACTTCCCGTATGGTACGGCAGCAGGCGCTTCAACTTCTTCTTCGGCCAGGTCGTCTTCTGATTCCCAGGCATCTTCAGCATCTGGATCTTCATCATCTTCATCATCTTCATCATCGTCTTCGGCTTCGTCACCCTCGTAAGACGCCGCCTCTTCCCTGGCTACCGCTGCTTTCTTCTCCGCAACCCCTAACACGTATCTGAGGTTCTCTACGAGCTCGTCAAACGTGTCCTCGATCGGTGTAGGCGCCAGCCGGCTAGCACACAATCTGCGCAACCGCTCGTTCTCTGTTAAACCTTCCTCAAGCAAAGTAGACATCCCGCTGCTGTATGCCCAGACGCCAATAATAGTAGCGAGCGCTGTTAACCCTATTGCCACCACGCAGCCAATAACTAGTTCGCTAGATCCAGAAACTTGCGCAAACATAAACACCTCCGTGAAGAAACGAAAAACCCCAGACATAGAGCATGCCTGGGGTAATATACTAAAACAATTTGGCTTGGCTATAGCCTATTACGTGTAAAGCAAGTTAACCATACATTCTGCGGCAGACACCGCCGTATCGCTTACTGTGGTTACACGATATCCGATGCCCGTAGAGAAGAGTATTTCCTTCTGGAACGATACGTTAGCTGAAGAACCTGCGCTTAATCCGACAATCATCTTAGGCGTCATGGAACTGTTCGGAGTAGCGTTCGTGTCATACAGCTTTACAAGTGCTGTAGCCGCCGATCCGTTAAACAAAACGTAGCCGTGCAACACGCCGCTACTATTCTTGACGTTGCCTAGGTTAACGATTCCTAGAGAACATGCGGCGGCTACGACCGTAGTGGCGGTGTTTGAGACAACTACCGCCAAAGGCGTACCGCCTGAAATACCTTGCACGGTCACAACGTCCGCAGCTGGTGCGGCAGCTGTGCCGAAGTTAGGCTGCTTGACCGCCGTGGCTACGCCCGAAACAGTCACGGGTAGCGCCGACTGGTTGCTGGCCAACGCGACTGGGATAGAGCCTGCCATTACGGCCTGCCCTAAGGCTGGCGCTTTTGTGTTCAAAGACGCTAGCTGTACGCTGTCCGTAGAAGACCAGCCGCCCGTGGTGCTAAGCACGTTTACGGGGATCGCCGACTGATTGCTCGCTAAAGCTACCGGATACGACGCCGCCATGAGCGCCTGCCCAGCCGCCAATGTCTTTGTGTCGATGCTGGCCAGTGCCGTGTTAGTAATTAAGGTAGGCATCGGGTTAGCCACCGAAACGTCGGTACCGGCTATTCGAGGCGTCACGCGCGGCGAGTAAAGCCCAGTCGTCTCTTCCTTAGCCGAAATGCTGATTACTGCGGCTGCGCTGTTTAGTACGGTGTAGTTGTCTGCCAAGATAGCATCCCTGCGTTATTTGTTGAATTTGCGGCTACTTCTACCTGATATTGTAACTTAAGCAGGCGCCTTTACTACTTAAAGCCGAGACCCGTACGCTGGTCTAGCGGCCATACCTTCTGGTTTTCGCGCTCTACGTCCTGGTGCGTCCAAGACTCGTGGAATAAGTCGCTATGCACATCTACCCACTGCCCATCGTCTGTCTGCCATCGCACATGCTTGCGACCATCTGGCGCTAGTGTGGGGCGCTTGTCCGGCGTATCACACATGGTCCAGGCCATTACGATGCGCTTATGGCTAGACGGGACGATCTCCCAAAAAACCACCTGGCTAAATATGTGTGCGCCTTTGGCGTCGTGCATATGGTTTAGCTCTATGACGTCTACGGCCTTATGGGTCGTATTAAAACTACCGTTACCGAGCAATAGTACCAGCGCAAGAACCTGCATGACCGACTCCGTTCAGCTACCTACCTAAGTAATCCGTAGGTATTTATTCTAGCGCGACGCTAAGAAGGTCTCGATTAGTAGATATGCCAGAGCGATTGCCAACGTGCAGCTGGCGCCCAAGATGGCGAAGATAAGACAAGGTAAATAGTCGTCCTCGTCCAGCTGGCTAGTCTTTTTTAGCACTTCGCGCTTTTATCGCATGCTCTTCCCAGATAAACCCAACCAGGGATACAGCGTAAGAGAAGTACACAAGGAGCATTGGCCGCCTGCCGTAATAGGCACGCTCGCATGCCACCCGTAGGTATATCGCAAAAACGATAGTGAGCAGGTATTCGCTCATGTTACGCGTGCGTCCCGAGGTACATGGAGTTGGTAGCGTCGTTGAACTTGAGCGCCGCCGTACCTAGAACGCCACCACTGGATCCACTTACAAAGAAGCCTGGCTTCGTAGCGTCAAACCAGATCTGCCCACTGACGAGCGGGTCCGCCGTGGGTATGTAATTCGGTATCCCGACGTGGTTCTGCATCTGCAAGATCCACGTTAAGTCCCGGTCTATGTTTGTGGCGTCTATAACAAACTGCGTACGCGTAGCCGAAGCCGCCGAAATAGCTGTAGTCGCACTGGCTGCCGTGACCGCACTGGCCGCATGCCCGGCATTCGTGGCAAATGTAGCTGTGGCGGCTGTGATAGCGCTAACGGCTGTCGTTGCAGTGGTTGCCGTGTCTGCTGTCAAAGCCCTGGCAGCCTGCGTAGCGAATTCGGCTAGGCGGGCGGTGTCTGCTGTCTCTGAGGATACCGCAGTCGCGGCTGCACTAGCGAACGTGGCGACGTCTGCCAGTAAGGCCCTGTCGGCTATGTTGGCGTGATTACTGTTCTCAGCAAATCCGGCAGCAATGGTGGAAAGCGCTACAGTAGCCGTGTCGGCGTTTAAGGCTCTGTCCGCGCGGGACGCGTGGGTAGCTTCCGAAGCCGTGTCAGCGGATTGGGCCCTATCTGCGGTGATTGCTGTCGTAGCGGAGTCTGCGCGAGCTGCGACCTGAGCGCTGATCGCCGTAACGGCGCTTTGTGCGTTGATGGCCGTAGTAGCCGAGTTGGCGTGATCCGCTAACGTAGCGCGACCCGCCGCGGTGGCGTTAGTCGCAGTGTCCGCTGTGACAGCGTGGCTAGCTGTGGCTGCCGTGCCGGCGGCAACCGCATACGTGGCTTGCGTGGCATTTGCGGCGTTAACGGCGTTCGTAGCGTTGGTAGCCGTAGCCGCGGTAGTAGCACTTCCAGCGGTCGCAGCGTATGTCGCATTCGTCGCGTTCGTCGCGTTCGTGGCATTAGTCGCGTTCGTGGCGTTCGTGGCGTTGGCGGCTGTTCCAGTAGCGTTGGACAAGTCCAGCAAGAACTCGACCGTCCTCGCTACGTTACCTGCGTCCAACAAGTAGTGCGGATCAATGCCTACTATTGCCTGCGTAAGCAGGTACTCCACGTCCCGTGGAACGCCTGAAGCATCGATTAAATATTTTGCGTGCTCGAAGCCCGGCATAAGCTAAACGTCCATGTAAATAGGAAGGAGACGGTCACGCTTCAGGATTAGGTATCGATTTGTCCGCTCTGGAAGCACCTCATACAGATTATCGTCCAAAATCCGTACAACCCGTGCCAGATGCTTTGTCCTGGACCCGCTAAGCGATAAGATCTCAACGCGCTGCCTAGGCACTAGACGCATCTCGATCTCGGTGGTAGCAGTCCGGACTGGAGCGAAACACGGTACTAATGTACCTAGCAACCCGTCTCCGCGATCTACACCTATAGACACCTGGCTAGGATCTGGAAGTGTTAGACCTAATATGCCCTCGCTTATATAGATACCGGAGGCCGCATATGGGACAATTATGCGGTCGGTCATCACCGTAATACCGGCGTGGTAGACGACCAATAGATACTGCCCAGTCAAGCCGGCGGTGGTAACCTGATATCTGGCAACTTGCCCAGAAACATTAGTCGTTTGCGTGGCCTCTAGCCCGGACACCACAGCAGTAATCTGTCCCAGCAATACGACATCTACCGTAATCGTGTAGGACTTCAGGAACTGGAATTCTAAGATCTGCGCCACTTAAAATGCTTTCGTCCGGCAAGAGTTACGTGGTGAAAATGCCGACGAGCTTGAGGTCCTCGATAATCGTAGCAACTAAGTCCGCTAACTCCTGATGCGAGACCGCATTTGCATTTAATGTCCTGTTGGTGAGCATGTTGAGCGGGTAGGCCCATCCACTGGTAGGGTTTAGCGCAGCAGACGCACCAATATTTGAACGGGCTTGCAGCTTCTGCGGACTTGTGAGCGTTTGCGGCACATACTGCACAGTGTCCGTATTGAGCGCGTCAGCGGAAACATACCCGGGTACGCCGACGGGACTAACAGTTACAAAAGATGTGGTCGACGGAAGCGCTGCCGGACGCATCTGTACGGGAAACGGAGAGAACTCTAACTCCTGCACCAAGCCGTTTATGCCGGAATACACTACACCGCAACCCACGTACGTCGCGGCAACGTTTGGGGTCAACGCTAAATAATCGTCACGGCCTATTGAAGAGGCGTGAAATATCTGCGTGTTTTGGGTTTGGAGACTCGGCATAGGAGCGCTAATTGTAGAATGGCGAGCGACAGGTAACCCTGATTATAAGCTATTCGCCGCTGACCCAGCCTAAGTACGCGCTATCAGAAATGGAGGAAGGCGGATCCTTCCGCCTGCCGTCCTATACGTACTACTACCGCTGTTACTACTGCACGTCTTTTATCTGGCGCACAATGATCATCAAATGCTCGGCAGCTTGCATTCCGCCGACCTTATGGATGAACTTCACCGTAGCATCTATGTCTTCGGTACGTAGGGTCAATCCGACGTTTTTGGCGACTATAGGACTATGTACCGTTACGTTTGTGGCCTGCCTAGGCGCCACCGGAACCAGAGCTCCGACCTTTGGCTTATTCTTACTACCCTTTGGACGACCCATGTCGATCCTCGCCTTTCGTATTCTCTGTGTTCTCGGCACTTTCGGGGCTGCCCGGTTTCGGGCGTTGGACACGTCCGAAACGGTCACGCCGAAAACACTTAATGCTTCTACAATTTCAGTCGGCGTGGCCGTAGGATGCTTCTCTATGTAAGCCCTTACGATTGCTGACTTGCTCCTAAACTCCTCTGGACCGATTTCTCGCGAGTCCCTCTCTGCCATACTATTCCCCTCCCTGATAAATTTCCACTTCCCTTTTTTTAATTTTTCAACCCGGTCTTTCCCGGTGTCAAATTCCCGCACGCTCTGCTGTGAACCTGCGGTCGAACTGCTACTTACGCTAAGCATCATGCGCTCCTGAGATTGTAGAACTACGTACATCAGACGCCACTACATGGCTTGCGGCGTAGAAAGCTACGTTATGCCGCCAAAAGGATGGCGTATTCCGCCAAGCTGTATAGTTGGACGGTATTTTGTGCGGCAAGCATTAAAAATGCAATACCGCTCAGCATTAATTTACGGCCAATTTACTATTTTTAATAGTTCGCCGTAATACTCCAGGAACACCACCTGGTCGGGTACAGCTATACACACGACAGTATTTTCGGCTAGTCTATGAAACTAGCCAATACCCGTACAACGTGTTATCAAACGCCGCTAAATACTCGTCGACTATTCCGGTAGGAAACTTACCGTTGACCTTAACGTAACCAAACCCGGTACGACCCGCACGCAAAATAGATTCGAACGATCTGAATCCCTTACGCTCTATAGCCCGCATCTGCCTAACGTTGTACTTGTTAATCGGCTCCGCTACTCCGAGAGACTTAGCCTGACTTAGCGAGGCTAACGGGAAGGCGTGTTCTTCCTCGCCGGTTTCCTGAATCCGCACAAAAGAGTGCCTAGCTTTACCGATCTCGTGGTTGCATAGCGTCGCTGCTTCCGGAGAGCCGCCCACCAAAAACACAAATCTTGCCAAGCTATTTGATTGCGCCTGAGATTTCTCTAACGCCGCAGTCGCTTTCTTCGCCGCAGTCGCTTTCTTCGCCGCTTCCTGCTCGCGTTTAGCCGTAATGTCCGCCTGCGTAAAACCTGCCGAAGGTTGTTGCCGGGCTCTGGTAGCTACGCCAGCCGTGCGTAGTTCCGACACCAGCCGCTTAATGTCTAAATCAAGCATTTCGATCTTCGAGCTTTGCGCCTCGATGGTAGATAGCAGCTTAGCTAAAGCCGCTTGATTTGCTGTGATGCTGGTCGTAAGCCAGTCGATTCGCCTAACAGCGTAGTCGACGTGCGCTGCGTTGTAGGTCATCGATTCTACCGATTCGACCTCATCCGGGTTAAATACACGTGGCGGCGGCGCTTTAGGCGATTTAGTAGCTTTTTCAGCCGTATTAGTTTCAGCACTACCGTTTTTAGACGTAGACATAGGCAAATACCCTTAAAGGAAATACTGGGATAAAACTACCGTAGATCAGATAGCAAATAGCGCTATAGCGCAATACCTTTGGCGCCATTTATGCGATGCTTGTGACAATTGTCGTATTTCGTCGCCGTATTTTTATGCTCCTTCTGCCGAAGAATCGGCATGATATTGCCATACCCACGCCAATATCCAAGTGCCGTCTTCGCCTTCGGCAGTAAATGTGTAATCGTCAATCTCGAGCTCGTCATCGCATAATGACTCCTTCGCGCGCTCCAGAAACTCGTTACCATCCACGCGTAGGCCAAATACCTCGGCGAAGTCCGCGAATACAACCCCTTCGTCTTTTAATGCGCGTAGCTTAGCTAGCCGCGCTTCCCGGTCGGCCATAAATTTACCTTTTCCTTTTAGGAACAAAAAAAAAGACTGAGCCCGGCATATGCCAGGCCCAGCCTTTCGGGCGTTCTCGCTCGTAGTTTGTTTAAGCCTGGTACGCTGGCGACGCAAACGTCGCGCGGAACAACAAACTTTCGGACACAAAACTGTTGTACTCGTCTACCCCTATTACATCAAAGTGCGCCTCAAAAAGCGGCCCTGGGTGCGGGTTACTGGCCACGTAGTTGGTAACCGCTTTCGATATCGCACGCGTACGGCTACCGGCGCTTTCGGGTATCTGTACCAAAGCGCAAATACTTACTCGAGAACTTAGACGCTCTACCGCGTCAGCAAGCGTAGCCTGCTCGGCGGGGAAGTAACCAGATTCGGAATCTCCGCATTCTGATGCTTCTGCTGTGTAGTCCTCAACGTGGGCGGGTACTTGCCAAATAGGTAGCCGGCTAAAGGTAATGCGCACATACACTGTCTTCATTCCGCTCATCTTCCGTGTCTTCCATGTTTTTTAGAGCATTCTGAGTGTCAAAAAAGTGCGCCCGGAGCAGGGGCCGGGCGCACTATTGTTATGCCAATACTTGGCGGACGCGTTCAAGAACTAGTCGCGAGCGCGACGTTCTTTTGCCTGTTCCAGGTCCCACTGGCGGTCGTAGTCGATCTTCACGACCATGCCGCCCGAGATAAACACCGGACCGTGCACTGGGTGCAAGATCTTGTTTGGTTTGCTGCAGAACAGCAACGGACCGTCCAAGTTCTCTTCAAGCCATTCCGCTGGTCGGTACATCGTAATACCGTCGCCGCTTTCCAAGCAGTGCCGCGCACCCTCGGTCTGCCCTGGAACCAACTGCAAGAACGGTCCGGTTATGTTTTCGATCTGCACATATCCTTTAGGGATAAGTTTCTTGACCGTCTTGAGAGTTGCGCCGTCCTTCCACTTTTCAGCCTGGGCACGGACAACGGTGACAATGATATCGCCCTGGACAACCGCGTCATTAACCGAGCATGCCTCGGTCAAATGCACAGGCTGGCCAGGCTGCAGCTTCGGATTACGTCCGGAACGGATTTCCGCTACGTGTGACTCGAGTCGTTCCAATACTGCACTGTTGTTCAAATTCGACATAGTTTCAATTTCTCGCTTACAAATGATTTTCGGACCACACACAACACGATGTTAGCGCATTACGCCGCGCTGGCAATACACTTATACAAACGATGTACAAGTATTTTATAACTTTCTCAGGTGGCAGATATCAGCGCCCTGAGTATCTGGATATATCTCGACGCGCCGATACGAACGGAGCTGGTCGAGAAATACTGCGTTGCGCGGGTGCCCGTTTAACAAAAAACGCTCGCAACCTACCCCAAATCGTAAGTTTTGGGGCCGCAAAATCCTTGAAAGGTACAAGTTCGATGAACTCTACGCTGCTCAGGATGTTGTTAATTTCAGTACGTACATCCATAAAACCCTTTCTTTTTATTGTTGCCTCGTAAAAAGCACCCGGACGCATTGTCCGGGTGCGTTAGTTTTATCGCTCGAATCGTGTACTACGTTCGCGCAATGATGTTCCGCTTCTTGCTACCGTGGATCCAGCTCCGTGCCGCCTCACATGTTTCGATCGTGTCCGGCACGGGCATCGCAAACAAACGGCCGGTAGTGCAAGTGGCTACAAGCACCTTGTGCTTAAACGGCGTGCTGTACAACACCTCGATAGATGTCTCTACGTCGTTCTCGAATACCTCGAGCGGCTCCAACTCCGCCTCGCGGATGTAGTTGGCCCAACCCTTGCGCTCGAGCATGATTGCCCTAAGGTCATTATCGCTCTCGTCGTTGATCTGCTTGACAGTCAACGTCTCGGGACGCATGACGATCTGCTCAGTAACGCGTCGGCCTTGGATGTACCAAAGCTTCCAGCCGTCTGACCACTCGTGCGACGGGCCAGTCTCGCAGTGAGGACGATACTGCTCGTCAACCTGGATCGAGTCTGGGAAATCGCAAACCAAGCAAAATTCTTCGTGAATCCAGCGATATCCGCCGAGTTTCGCGCAGTCTTCCCAAGGCGGGTACTTGTCGAAGCAAGGAAGCTTCAACCCGAGAACGTCCCGGCAGCCAGCGTAAAACGCTGGCAACGCAGGCCAGAAGTTACCGCCCTGCAGGTAGTCGCCCAGCGAGATCGTAGACGTGTCCGGAGACCCGTCCGCGTCTGTCAATGTCGCGACATCTATGGCCAGCGGCAACACAGCGTAGCACGCTTTCCTTACTTCCTCGATCTGCTCGTCGTCGCTAAGTATCTTGAGCGCTTCCTCGACGCCTTTGTGCGCTGTCAGATGGTTACCGACAGCTTTATCGCGCCAGAACTGCGTGCACACAACAGATGCGACTGCCATCACGTACGGGCTAGGAACCACGGCAACCGGTGGCGCTGGATGGTCGACAACCGCATATAGACTCTTGACAGCAGTGATAAGCTTTTCTTTGTCAGTGCGGCCGAGCTGGTAGCTGATCGCAATCCACTCATCGCTAACCGCCTTAAGCTGCACCTTTTCTGCCTCTGTCAAAGGGCCGGATGCTTTGGTAGGGGTGCGAATAAACTCTTCAGCCATGTGTTTTCTCCAGATCGTGAAACGAAGTAACGAAGTTTGATCGTCGAATAAAAGTTCTAAGAGTGGCGCTATGTGCGCGACGCGGCTACGCGGATTTACATTTGCTTAATATGTCTAGCGCTTGGAACGGCCAGAACGTTGTGCCGGACCAATGCGATTCCGATAGCTTAATACAACACTCCAGGCACTCTCCGTTGCTAAACTGCAACCATAGTTTGGCCGGGCTGGCCAAGAACATATAGTCAGCATATGACGGACTACCGTTGGTGTAAATACACCCTAATACTTTTGGTGAAGATGTTGCTACTAATATTGAAGCTGTAGTACCCGCCCGCAATGCTATCGCTTTAGCGGCAGAGATCCAGTCGAAAACATACGTAACGTTTTGCTCTACGGCCGTCGGTTTAAGACCCGCGGCAGAAGCTGCCACAAATTTAAGAAAGCTAGGCGGACGTATAAGATCCGCTTCGTCATTGGGGTGCCATAGATACTCGCCGGCGGCAACACGCCGCCGCAGTTCTTCAACTTTACCTAGAGATCCTGGCTTATGGTGCGTAGGTGCGCGTGCAGGTGTCAAAGTGGACTCGTCTATTTCGTCGGGGTCCGGCGCGTCGTCAACTAGGAAACTAGCCAACAACGCGTCCTCGTCGTAATCTTGAAAGCTCATCCGTAAACTTATGGTAAGACCGTGGCATTTACAAGATACGAAATAATACGATTTAGCGCAATAGTTCGAGAATCTAAGACGTACGTATTTTTCCGGTTTGGCTAATACGGAAATTGGAAACATCGAAGGAGCCGTCTGTGGCGACATCTACGTTCGCGAAGCCCCAGTTGTAACGGTTCACGACGTGATATGCCGGGTTCAGGTCCGATAAGCAGCCTGTCGACCAACACATTATCTCGTTGCGACTCCAACTTGTGTCCGCGTGTGCCGAGGTCTGGTGACTATGGCCTACAAGCACAGTATCGTGAGCCCGGAGAAATGCTCCTCGCGCCGGGTTAACTGGGTTACTGATACCCTTACCCAACTCGTGACCGTGAAACACTGCTAACTTTCCGACTAGAATCGCTCTCTGGTCGGTCACGTACTCCACGCCGTACTTCTCGAAATGGAGCCAGTGTGGTAGCGACATCTCGTTTTCGAGCGCTAGCCGGCCATGCGATTCCCAACAAAATTGATCGTAGCGTGCCTCGTGGTTTCCCTGCTTCACGACGATACGCGCCTTAGGGAAACAACTGCGCAACCAAGCAGTACATTCTCTCAACGCATGTAGCTCGCCTACGTCGTCGCGGTCACGCGGATTCTTGGAATACTTGGATAAACCATAGAAATCGCACAAATCGCCGTTGATTAGCAGGCAGTCGGGATTCATATCCTTGAGATGTTTAACAGCTGCTCCTAGAGCTTTCTCGCTGTGAAACGGTACATGCAAGTCGCTGATAACTCCGCAGCGCTTTACACCATCCAAAGGAAAAGGCGTCCAGGGTATTGCCTTGCTTTTGGGCATCTTCAATACCGCACCAGCCTTGCCGTTCTTTTTAGGCGATGTTGCGACGTCTCGGCTGGCTTTTCCGTTGTTACCGCGCGCAGTGCGTACAAGATTTCGGGCAGCCTCGATCGTGCCTCCGAACTCTTTTACTACCCGCTGCGCGAGTGTCCTCGACGGAGCATCCGGAAACTTCTCGCAGAACTTCTCAGCAGCTATACGTTTGGCAGATTTAGGCATGCCCATGTTTCATCCTTAGTTAAAACAAACTCGCCGACCGTGGCAAGGTTATTTTAACACCATGTTGCACCTAGGCTTGAGGAGCAACCGCAACTCTTTCTATAGCCCAAACCGGAAAGGTGTCCGCAATAGACATGGTTTTAACTTCCGGAGGGCTATCTGCGCGATACACGACCCAGACATCGCAGACAGTCACTATCTCTATCTTATTGTTGAATACCTTGCTGGGCGGCTGTAATATCCCTACTTTACCGGCCAGCCCAATACCGTCGCCGGGACACCAGACTGTCAAAGGTACTTCCTCGTCGTACTTGTACGTGCGAATAGTCTCGTCCGCTATTTCGAACGTGTATTCTCCGACTAGGTCTTCACCCCGGACTACTAGCGGGACGGCTACAAGCAGGTATTGCTGCTGTGAAAGCTTCTTGAGCTGGTTTCCTCCGACGGAGTACTTCTTTTTCTTTTCGTTGTCCATTGTTGACGTCTCATGTTGTGAAATGATCCTCCCATATTTTGTAACATCTTGCATAGTGCTCGCCCCACAACGGGCCGTGCTCTTTTGTGCGCAACCACTCGCCCCAAGAAGACTCTGGGCAATGGGCGAATTCGTGAAGTATCACGTCAATCAGAGCCTGGCCGCGTATGGAGCGGTCCACGCGAATCAAGAATTTATTCTTACCCGTGCAAAAACAAAGACCGTGCGCTGCAGGTAATGTCTTAGCTCGCGATAGCCGTACATCTAAGCTAGGGTAGGCCTGCCGTAACAAACGCATTAGCTTCTTGTGCGAATACATCGGCTGGGCAGTCGGAAAAAAGGTACGAGACGGGACCTTTACCCATTATAAGTAGGCCGCGCTGCACACTTGTCCAACCACTCTTGCCACTTGGCATGCGTTACCACGTGAGACCCGCTCAGACCCTCTCGCCGCGTTGTCCGAATGTACGCAAAAAATACGTGCCTGTCGGAAACACGCTGAACTTCCCTGGCCTTGCGTTCTTTGTAATTCAGTCGCTTTTCCGTATTTGGCACCCACACTGTTCCGCGCGCAGGTAACTCCCTTAGCAACTTGTCTATTTTTAAAGTCCTTAAGCTTGTCAATCTCGCGAAAAACCCGGGGGCGCGTAAATTCCCCCGGGTTGCCGCGTTAAGGCGAGAAAATGAAACGAATAAAAAACCTTAACGCTTGGAGCATTTACCGGTCGCGCAGGATGGCGCAAAACCGTCTAAAAGGTTACCGACCGTCTGAATCGGGTGTGTTACGGCTTGAACCGGTACACTGCGAATGATCGCCTGCACAGGCGCGCGGCAAATAATAGCGTGTACGGGCTGAATACGGTCGCATCGTCTGCGATCGCCAAAGTCTACGGCAGCACATGGCTCGTCGCAGCACACGACTGCGGGCACGGCTACAACCACGGGCGGGGTCGGCGCACAAACCGCTGTACAGCTAACGCGTGCGACGCAGCGCTTATGAAATAGCGTGGAAACTTTGGCTCGAACTCTACTGCGTCGACCGCTGCAATCCTGAGCTTGCACTTGAACTGCGGAAAACATGACAACTGCCAACAAGGCAACCATACCAAAAATACTAGTGCGCGTACGCATAAGATACTCCATTCGAAGTGGTGAGAAACATTTGTCAAACTTTAGCGCTATTCTAAAACTATGCAAGTCTATTCGTGCGGTATTTTTGTACCAGCTATATCGCGCTGCTATGCCCTTTAGCTATCCCTGCGCCACCATTTCCATCAATCCGACCATTAGCGTGCAAAGGCCCGTTTTGGTCTATGACGTTCGAAGCTGCGGAGCCTGGTAAGCCCGGCAGCGCTTGCGTCATGTGTCCTGTAGGAGTGCCGTGTATCGATGCGGTATTCATAGTGGCGGAAGTGTATGGCCGTCTATTTAATACCGAACCAGACACTGGCGCAGGACGAGCTTCTGGTTGTACAGCTCTGGGCGCAGCTGGCTGTAGCGGGCCGTTAGCCGAAGTGCCGAGCGTCATCGCGTTCGAGTGGTATAAACCGGAGGCACTTTTTAAGGTGTTTTCGGTCTCCTCATTCGGGGGGTTATTCGAAAAAGCTTGGCTTTTTAGACATCCGAACCTAGATGCGAGTTTCTGACGCACGAACTTCGACATTCCGAACATAGTTTTACATCTGCTTTAAGGCGGGTATATGAAAAAACGTGCAGCTTTTTATGTTGCACGTTTGTCGTTTTTTTAGCTGTTAGGCTGCGCGTTATCGGCGCCGCTTATAGCTTTTATCTTCAACGAGTGCGGGTTCCGAGGGCTCATGCTCGACAACTGGCTCGACAACTGGCTCGACAACTGGCTCGACAACTGGCTCGACAACTGGCTCAACTGGCGCATCGATGCGACAGTCAGCGATATCGCAGTCCTTTGCGCATTTGTTGTCGGCTACCTCGAGTTGGACACAAACGAATTCAGAACCAACATCTGGACGCACTTTAAAACATCCAGGCTTGTCGCAGTTGGCTATGAGCGGCGTAGGGTCTTTTGCAACTTCTAGCGCTACGAGCTTTGACAGGTATTCGAAAATCACGGAAGCTTCCTTAAATCTTGATGGGTCTGAAGTCGTCCACCATGACTATGCCGGCGGACACGTGGGGTACTTGTGTGACTCGTCCGCTCTGATGGTACAGTTCGCCGTCCAGCGCAGAGAAGCCGATTATGGGATCATCGATAAACAGTGTAGACAGGTGCGACGCGAGCTCTGCTGCCGTGACTTCTTTTTTAGGGTCCGCAGCCTTCTCGGCGATTTCGTTGATTGCGTCTTCAAAGAATTTACTCAGCATTATCTAGCCTTCGGCTTCTTAGCGGTCTGATGTTTAGATGGAGCGGCAACTTCCGGGGCGCTAGGGCGCGTAGCTACGTCAGCGGCTACGTTAGCGGCTACGTCAGCGGCTACGTTAGCGGCTGCGTGGGCTGCGTGGGCTACGTCAGCGGCTGCGTGGGCTGCGTGGGCTGCATCTTGCGCTGCTTCGTCCTCCAGGCGCTTAACAACTGCTGCGTGTATTTCCGGCTGTACCTTGAGCAGGTGCGTCATGTACGCCTCGTACCCGGTGTCCGGAAGGGTGTGTACCATCACCCACGCGGAATCGAGTGTCTCGAGCGCTGGTTCTGGTTCTAGTTCTGGTTCTGATTCTGCTCCGGTAGGTTCCGGAACAATCTTGTCCTGGTCCGTCGTCATACCTAGATCGGCGGACGTTATGGCGTTTACGAATACCGTCTCTGCCGCGATATAACTTTTGAGCCTTGCTCGGTGTTCTGCACTCATTATTGTTGCTGCCCGAATTGTTGTTGTAGGACTTGATCGCGACCCTGCAACGCCGCTTGGCGCTCCATGTCGTCGATCTGGGACTTGACTAAGGAATGAACCGTAGGGTTCTCCTTCCTAAGTTGAATCATAAACGATGTTCGCTGCCCCTTCGAAGGCATCTGCATAGCTTGTTGCGCTAATGTTGTCGCTATACCGTTCAGCTCTTCTACCGTAGTAGGCGCGTTAGGAATAAGCGGCTGACCGGCTGCAAATGTCTGGGCGGCGCCAGGCGGTGCGCCCGGAGGTGCGGCAGGAGGTGCGCCACCCGGAGGCGCTGCGCCAGCTGCTGCGGGATCGCCACCCGGAGGCGGCGGAGGCGGAGCAGCCATTTGAGACATCATCTCGTTCTGCTGCATCTGCTTCTGCGCTTCTTCCTGCAATTTTGCAGCTTCTTTGTCTTCTTCGAGCTTCATGCGCTCCTCTTCGACATGGTTGATACCCACACTGCCGAGGCCTGTCGTCTTGCTGATCTGCCCGCCTTGCATAAGCTGCAGCTTAGCCATTTGTCTGTTCAAGTCGTCTGCGTGCGTTACGCGAGCTAGTCGACATGTCACAGGTTCCCAGCTCATGACCTTGGATACTCGAGCGACTACGTAGTGTAAGAAGCGATTGAGCTGGTGGATCAAGTGTCCCCAGTTGGCTTCGAACAGCCTTAGACTTGCTGGCGCGGCCTGCGCTGTTAACGTCCCGGAGTAAAGCTCGACGGGTACGCCAATGGAGTCTAACAGTGTCTTGAGGCCTTGGTCAATAAGGTCCTTTGGCGCTAGCTGCGAGGCTTCTCCGCCAAGCATCTGGTAATTGATCGGGTGCGGAAAGAAGTGCATGGATGCTGGGTCTCTCCTGCGATCCTTCATCATCTTGTGCCCTTGGGATACGAAGTCACCCATATGTATGGACATCAACGGGTCAGACGACTCGGGAGATCCGCCGCTGCGACCAGCCGGACTGATCACCCGGAACGGGATGATGTAGTCCAGAGCGATCGCTTCGTTGTATCGGTGCAAAACTTGGCAGTACCAAGCTTGCTTGAAGTTGGAGAGTACGCGCGAGATGCCGTAGCCACGGTTGACTACGCCAGCTAAGGCGTCTTCCTTCATGTGGTACAGCGCATCCGGGTTGAACATGAACGCCTTATCTTTGCGGACAGCTTCCACGATCTCCCACGGCACGTTGTCCAGGTGAAATAGCTCGCCGTTGCGTATGTCTGTCTTGTACGTGCCGGGTATCTTCCAGATGTACTTGCAATTGTCCGAGTACTGGTCGTGTAGGATGTCCAGGTCCAGGGGCGACCAGCGCTTGATTCGTACCTTCTCGGGCTCGTTTGATCGTCGGTCGATACGCTTGAATGCGCCTTCGTACTTGCAACGCGTGCATCTAGCCTTGAATTGGTAGTTCGACCACTCGTACTTGTACTTAGCGTTTTCGTAGTACTGCGCCAGCGGAGCCTCAGCGCCGCACTTAGGGCACGACAGGAAACGTCGGAACGGGAGCAGCAGGCTTGAGAACGAGTTACCGTATACCAGGTAGTCCATTGCTATGTTGGCTAGCTGGACCTTGATCCCTAGTACGTCGTTAAGGAATTCTAGGTATTTAGATTTTTCCTCGTCGCCTACGGAGTCTTTACCGTCCTGCCCGCTAGCAGAGGTAAGCTCAACGTCGGTGAGAAAATAGCTGATAATACGCTGTATGGCCGATCTATATGTCCCGTTTACGGAAACAATAAATTGGCACCAGCGCATAGCCTCCCGGATATCTTTGGGCATGACCGTAGAGGCCATGTCGCAATACGGATCCGGGAATTGCGTGGAAGTGTTAGAAACGTTAAGGTGGTTTTGGTTTTCTAACACTAGTCGGCAGCTTTAGCGGAGTCTTTTGCCCGAACATGCGTAGCGAAAACGTTTGAAACGCTGTCTGCTAGTTGTTTTGTCAAGTCGTTGTCAAGCCGGCAGATAGCAGGCGCATCGTCAGCCGAAGCTGCCTTTTGCCCGCCTAGGACGCCGTCGAGATCAGGAGTCCGCTGTGTAGATATGTTGCCATATTTTTCCATGTGTGGCACCTCCTGTGCGCAATGTCAGACTACTCGTCGTCTTCGTAGTCTTCTTCGTCTTCGTAAGTTTCTGTGTTTGCGTCCGGCGCCGCGACGGATTTTAGGATGTTAAGCAGGCAGTAAATGTACTGTCGGTGCCTAAACACGAACCCGGTCGGTACCACCATATATATCATATCACCCTGCGGACCTTCGATTTTGCAGGCAGAATCTGCACTCGTATTTACCGGCAGATACTTAGTAACGCCCGGAACTGTTGCGTCCACTACCAAAGTCATCAGCGTAGCTGTAACAATTACCTCCGCGTAGCTGACCGTAAGCGTTTCGCCGTTTTGCAGCTCGAACAGTACTGAGACCATTTTGACCTGTTGCGGCGGAGCTGCCACGCGCTGTCGCTCTGGCGGAGGCGCTGGCTGTCTGCGAGGGGAAGGGACTTGTACCGGATTGCCAAACATTGGCTGAGTTTCTTGCGCCGGATAGGCTATTACCTTGGCGCTTTTGCGCATATCTCCATTACTCAGCTGTTGGCGCATAGACGTCTGGTAGGATCCCGGCATTCCAGGGTCGATTGTCCAAACTTCGTCCATGTAGGCTTCCGGAGAATCGCCTACCGGGCCACCTCGCTCGGTGCCGGACTTTAGCCTGACGGCAGTTTCGGACATTACCGAGCCGTAGACGGCTAGGTCCTCGGCGCTCATGTCTGCCATAGTCGCGTATTCTGTAACCACTTTTTGTGTTCTGGAAGACATGCAAAAACCTTAAACAGCTAATAGCTAATAGAAAAACAAACCCACGCGCCAAGCTTTACGTTAGTAAAGTTCGGGCACGTGGGTAAGTTTATCATAGTTTAAGTGGGTTCTAAACTGTTAGTTGCATTGCCTCAATGGGTTCTGCGGCTTGTTGCGGTGCAGCCTGCGCTGCTTCCGCGGGTGCTTGTCTGACCTGGCGTTTCCAGCCAGTCATGTCCATTTCATACGTGTACCCGTCCACAGGGATCGAGTACACCATCAACTCACGTGATACCGTCTGGAAGAGCGTCTGAGTGATGCCCTCCAGTGACCCGTCTTGACGGCGGGTGACCAATTCCGTGAAGTCTTCGTAGAGCGCTGCCGTCGTCGGCATGTCTGCGTAGACTGCCGCTGGCACCAAGAACATCCCCGTAGGGTTGCTCTCGTCGTCCGGCTTGAGCATGAACATCTGCCAAGACTCCTGCGTGAGCTGACTGGCGTCCCCGCCGGTGAGCTCCACGCCGAAGTCTGACAACGCTGTTGGGACATCCGGCTGGGTTTTGAACCCGGCCATAAGTCGCGGCGTGGCTGGTACGGCCGGCAGGTCGAGATCACGCGGAAACTCGTGTACAGCTTGGCGCATATCGTTCCACGCGTTCAGAAACTTTCTAACCCAGTCCCCGTTGGGGCGATAACGCGGCGATCCTGTATCCCCCGAACGTACAGGTGTGCTTGGCACACCTTCCAAAGGATTCATACGCTTACCTGTCGCCTGCACGTCCGGGCTGAGAAACCCGTCGTACTGTAGCACAGTCCGAGAGACGATCCTGCGACCGTCTACCGAGAACCGGATACCTATCGAGTCAATTCGCGCGATGTGCCCCGGACCGGAGAACACAGGGATAAGCACCTGCATCGTCGTGCGCCCGGCGGGCACAATGACCGCGTCAGGGTGGTACGCGATTGCGTACCGTCCCATCATTTTTGTCTTCTCGCTTCTCGGCGTCTTCAATACGTCCGCGATGTGCGCACGTGTCAACGGGTGAACATTGGATTTGCTGATGTTGTACAACGACATAGATCTTCTCTCCTAAAAATACCAACACGGACAGACGACTACACGGCGTAGGCGTCCGGAAACAAACGCGGAAACCAACAAGGCAAACGCGCCTTACTGATTGGTAGCGCTAAGCAGCGCTACAGACAGAGCTACACGCAGTAGCTCTTTTCGATTATCGACGACGAATTGCTTCGTCTTCTGGGTTGAACGCGACGAGAACGTCGCGATTGCAGTGGTCTCGTCGGCCAGCCAGACCATAGCCTTAGATGGCTGGGGTTTGGCTGGCAGGCTACGGCACCCAACGGCACCGCAAACAAGTAGCAATATTAGAAAAAGGCGCGCGGATGCGCAGCTTAGAAACGACATGATGTCCTCCAGCGTGTGCGTAATAGTTAGTGGGATTCCACTACATATGACGCATTTCCGCTCTGGATTTAGCTGAGCGTATCAGGCTCGACCGGCTCTGCGACAACCTGCGGCGCAGGAGCGATAATCGAAGTCTCGTCTAGCTCGGCAATACCTACCCACCCTGTCGCCGTCTCAACTACCTCGTCCATAGTGGGCACATCGAACAATGGGAAGTTGCCCCAGCTTGTAGTTAGGAACCGGTCGCGGCCTTTAGTAATACCCAGGCGCTGGCCAATCTGCGGGAACAAGTAGCAGGGTGTATTGAGTAGCTCTTTGATCCTGGCTATTAGCGCCTCAACCGTGGCGAACTCTTCGCATCGCGGATGGGCGTCCTCTGGCACGACTACTAGCAAAAAGCGGTAGCCAGCGGGTCTAGTGGTATTAACTGCCTGCCGCATAAGCGAGCTGTGCGCCTCGTCTGGAACTACGGCTGCAGGCTTCGCGTTGGTAATGGCCGCGATCTTATCTATTCGGCTGTCTAGATTCACTAGCGTGTTCTGCAGCGACATCAGCACCTTGGACAACTGCGGAGCGTCGATAGTAGAGTCGGCAACCGGACCAGGCCATTCGGCTGTCTCCGGCAACTTGGCTGCTAAGCGTCTAGGCGGCGCTACTACGCTAATCTTTTTATCGTCGCTCATGCGTAAGCTGTTTGGATTTTTTTGAGGCGGTTGTCGCGTTCCACAAATATCTCAGCCTTAGGATCGTCCCGGCGATATATCGGTAGATTTGGGAACGGTCGGTCCAGCAGGTACGAGAAACTGTGCGTGCTTGACGACCCGAAAATACATACTGGCACTGTAGGTAGGTTTACTACTACCCTCTGCTTTTTAAGGGCAAAAGGATCGACCATGTCGATACTGTAATAGTTTATCCTAGCGTAATACCCTGTACCGCTATCTAGAAACGCTGCGCTGGCGATCATGTCGCGCAATAAAATCCAACGTTTTTTGACAATTGCGTAAATACGGCGGTTGAAGTCTACGTCCGCGCCGTCAAAGGTCACCGTCGGGAAGCCGGTGAAGAACTTGTATTCGTAGTCGATAGCAATAGGCGCTTCTTCCTTGGTCCTGGCCGGGTGTCGGCGGCAGAACTCGCTGACCATGTCTCTGGAGTACTTAGGACTAACCCCTAGGACGCCGGTGTAAAAGAACTCGTAGTCTTTGGCCATAGACGTCAGCGTGTGTGACGTGTCTTTGGAGTCTACACTCGCTTCGTTGGGCTTAAACCCGTCTTCGCGTTTGACGCCAAATATGGGCTCGCCTTGCCCGGTGCGGTGGGTCGCTAGGACTTTGGGTAGATAGTCGGATCTATCTGGGATCTTGAATTGCGACATTAACGTTGCTCCAGTAGCTCGAAGCTTAGCGCCCTGAGGGGTTCACTTACCTCTTCCCGGATGCGGTCGGTAGCGGATCGTAGCTCTTCTCGGAGAAGTGTCTCGTCTGAGTCGTCGAAGCGGAAGCTGTTGCTGAGCGTATCACCCAGGTCCGACATTATCGTAACAAGCGCTGGGCATGTCTCGTCTAGACGCTTGAAGGATTCGCGCTTGGCTTCTGTGGGGGTCATGAAAGGTTAGCTAAGGATTGCGCTGTCTCTTGCAGCAACTGTTTGTAATACTCCCTTACTGTTGTACAGAGAAAATCGTCCATCAAAATCATATACATACGGGTATTTTGCTCGCCGTGCGGCATAGGCCTGTCGAAAGTGATGTAGCTGGACGACGGCTGAGTACCATGCGGAAACGGCCAGTGGTTGAGAACTACTAGTTCGTTCCTGCGGTCTCGCTTAAGAACTAGGGCCCAAAACGGCGTGCCGGCTAAGTAGGCGCTCTTGATAGCTTGCTGCATGAACTCTTCTAGTTGGGCCATTTTTCCAGGCTTATCTAGCATGTCCTGTATGCTTATAGCGTTGTATCCGCGCTTCAGCTCTAGCGACATCAGCCGTAAGAGCGCGTCTGCTTCGGGGCAGCACGCGCTAATATCTCCGGCCGCGTTGGCGGTAGTCTTGCCGACTTTACCGCGGACTGTAGCCCTGGCGCCGCTTGCTTGGCTGCGCCAGAACCAATCGTCTGCAGTATCGTTAGACCACCACGTACTTAGTTTTACGGCAATAGCGCGTTCGAACACGCCGCCTTTTAACGCTCTAACCATCCGTGCGCCTTTTTGAAGGTATTTAGACACCGCCCCAGCGATATGTCGCAATATAGCGCACGGATCGCCTTAGCGCTACACCGCGACTAAGGGTTTATACGGGCTAGACGTCCAGGCACACGCCCGGACACTTAAGTCATAACGCTCATCCAGCTTGTCAAAAAACTTGTCAGCTACAGTGCCCAGCTTGCTAGCCGCTAGCCCAGGCGCGGCTTCGTTAAGTGTGAAACCTAGGCCGAGATGGTAGTCGTCGCCCTGGCTGTCGCACCAAAGCGTAAACAAGCCGTTGTACGCCACTGGCGAGCAGTCGCGCCACGGCTGTCGCAACCTGTACGGCAAATCCGCGTAAGTGCTTACAACTGTGAACGACTTCGGCAAACACGCCTCGATGGCGTCGCGCAGGTCGAGCCATCTAAACTCGGCTAGGTCAGAATCGTCTATGTCTTCCGCTGAGTCGCTGTAATCTACGTACACGACTCGACAGTCTGCAAGCGTCGGACCGGGGAACCAGTTACCGCGCCCCATTAGCGGGCTCCTCTGTTAGTGTTTCTGCAATGCGCCGGCTTTCGTGCGGGTAAACAAACTCGTACGTCTCGTTAAGCGGGCGGTACTTTTCACGCAGTTCAATCCCAGCGCCGGACAAGTCGATCACATGCGTCGGGTTTTCTTGGTTAATGTCCGCCCACACGAGCAGCCTAGGCTTACCTTTGTTGATTTCTAGATAGATAACCTGCCCGAAGTCGTCGTCCATAGGGCAGAGCCCTAGCCCGTCTATGTGAATCGTTAGCGCGTCAGGAAAGTCTCGAACCTCCACGCCTCGCGTGATCTCTGGGTTATCCCAGTCTTTTATAGTTGCTTTCACTTTGGCACCTCTAGGTCAAACGCTATTTCATCATCTCGCCACACCGTAACACGCACATACGCGGAATCCTCGCGGTCGACAACCACCCTGCACGGCGACCCGGCCATCTCCGTTTCGACTATTACGTAATTGGTGCTAATTTCTACCAGCTCGTTACCGTCTGTGACCGTTACTTGACTACTCATCTTCTAACTCCTCGGCGATATGTGCGGCTGTTACCGTCACCCACTCCACCGCAGAGTCGTCTGACCACTCGATACTCTCGCTCTCGGGTTCTATGTCGCACCCGACAATACTGATCGCGGCCCACATTTCCTCTTCGGAAGTTATTTCAGCATCGGACTGCAGCTTGACGATATCTGTACCGTGTCGATGTTGCCACAAAACTATGTACCTGTGCATGCTTCCCCCAAATTACCAGTCAAAGGTTTGAAAATCGTCGGACACATCGTTGTCCCGATCGAACTCTACTAAACAGCAATCGTTCGCGTCAGCGTGATTTAAGATATACCGAAGCCAGTCCGGCGCGTGAATCGCGTTATCGCCTTTAGGCCATACGATGTAGCCGTACTCCGTTTCGGAGGATCTATAGTCGCCAAAGTCTGGTTCGTTATTTGGCATGTGCGCTGTGCTTAATTGCAGTGCTTTACCGTACATTACGTCTCCCGTCGTAAGCATAAAAAACAGCTGCCCAGAGTGAGCAGCGGTACCGATTTCGATCAACGTCACTTATCACCTAACCTGGCTAGGAAAGCCTCAGCGTTAGCTAACCTAGCGCGCAGCGACTCGACCGTACGCTGCCTGACCGCCTTGTGCTGCGCAAACCTCGCTGGATGCGCACGCAGCCACTCGAGGTCTTCGTCGGTCATACCGGACGTGCTGTCCTTCCCTTCGAGTTCGTCGAAGACCTCTACGTCAAACGATATCCAGTACCACGCATTTCTACGTACTTCTGGATCTACCGCGTTGAGCTTGGCTATTACATCGTCGCGCAGATCTAAAATCTCTTTGGTGGTTTTCCAACCTGTCATATTTCCCTCTTTCTACAACTTCCTGGCCAACTCGGCTAACGTCTCGGCCTCGGCGATACACTCGCCTTTCCGGTCGAACAAATAAAACTGCTCGGGGTCGCCGCAGTTACCCCATCGCAGTTTCTGACCGTCTTTTAAGTTGCGCTCTAAGCGCTTCAAGCAATCGGCTAGTTCGCGATCGGTATTTTTATGCTGCGACTGCAATGGCATTGCGGTACACTCCCATGAGCTGCGCGACCATCTTGCGATTGTTTGCTACTACGTCCAATTCCGGATCCGTGACCAGATCGAACTCGGCCGCACAAGCGGCTAGATTCCAGCGTCCCGACGTCCTAGCCTTTAAGACTCGAGCTGAAAAAGAATCCCAGGCTTCTCCCTCTGTTGGGACAATGTCGTTGCACATCGCCTTCTTGAACACGGCCGTATCGTACTGCTGTACGCGGTTAAACACGGATCCGTCGAATCCGTGCCAGTCGAGAAAGTTCTTAACAAACGGCGCTGTGAACGACACGGTGCCGTGTCCCGCCAGACATGTGCCATTGGCCTCGAACGTCTGGAGCAACTCGTAAAGCAACTTGGCCGCTTCATAGGGCTCGCATGAACTTTCACGGCTAGTTAGGAAGTCCGACGGCAGCCCGTACACTTGACCCTGAGTGAGGTAACTATCTCGCTGGCTGTCCAGCTTCTCGGGCATCTTGTCGAATTCTAGGACGTTTGGCAGCTGGTAGTCGTACCGAGCATAATCGTCGCGCAGCCAGCCAATACACACTGTGGTCGCATCGCCCACGCCAAACGCGAATATAGCGTGCTTGGCGGCTACAAAGCCGGACGTGAGCACGTCCAGCAGAACTACCTTACTCGGAACCGGATACAGGCTCGCTAGTTGTTGCAGAGACATCTTGTTCTTTCAGTTTCTTGGTTAGTTCGGAGATTTCATACACCTGGCTATTTACAGTGGCGGCTTGTTGTCGAATGATCGCCTTTAGTTCATTTACTTCTTCTGCATAGCGCGAAATAGTGCCCACGGGTTCGATTTGTACAGGGTCATCCCGTAACCGCTTATACGCGGTCTTAGCTGCCGCTATGGCGTCTATGTATTCATCGTGCAGCGGCGACACCGCGCCCTGCATTGTTGCCTGTTTGGCGCATGTAAAGAATCCAGCTGTCATCGACTCGCCGACACGCTGGTAAATTGCCGCCTTGAGTTCCCACGGCATAACGTCGAACCCGCTAACCTTGTTCGCATCGTCGATCGTTTTTACGTCCGCATTCCTAAGGAATTGCCGCAACGTCTCGCCGAAAGTATGCGCGGCGGTTGCTAGGTCGTCTTCGCTGATCTTGTAACGCGTGCAGAAATCTCGAAAACCATCCTCCCAGTTGACTTCGTCTAGTGCCGTAAATACCTCGCGCACCAACGCGGGGTACAGATACGCCATGTCACGGTCTGGGGCGTATACCTTGGCGCTTGGCGAATTGACTGGTCGAAAGTTAAAAGACATCTGAACCCTGCTTTCTTTTTGTTAACTAGTGTTACCAATCGAAAATTTATCCACATATTCCATTTTCATCGGACCTTTCCCGCACCAAATGCATGGGGTCATTTGTGGTCCGTACCCATCCTTCAGATACGATTCCTCTGGATTGTCTTCGTTGACACAACCCATTCCGTTGTGGCCACCGCAGTCCGGGCAGACGCTGGCAAACCACCTACCCTCAGCAAACGTGAATTTCTCCTTATTTCCGCTTGGGTCTACGCCATAAAATTCCATAATTTACCTTCGTTCCCTTTGTCCGCAGTCTCAGCCGTATTGCACTTTAAGCATTTTCAACGCGGCTTGCCAGCCTTTACGACGCCAACAATCCGATAGAACTCTTGCGACAGCTCGATGCGCCGTAGACCCGCGTCTTTGCTTTTTGCTCCACGCAATTTTCTTGGCCTGCCTGATTTTCATTTCTTGCCTCTTACCTTTCGTTACGTTGTCCGCAGTCTCGCTACTTAATGCGTTTCCACTTATTTCCCAACAAAATGAATTGCATCCATCGCCAAAAAACGTTCGGGACCTTACCTTTTTCTGGTCTAACTTTTATTCCGTATGCTCCTGTGCCGAACAATTCGCATTCCCAGTCACTTGGCTCGTAGTCTGCGAATACAAGCGTCTCTGAATATTTTATTTCTGCCATTATTGAGTCCTTAAAGAATTTGCTTTCTGTTACCTTGTCCGCAGTCTATTCAATCCACTCGAATACTGTAGTTCCGTCCTTTTGTGGTACCCATTTCGCTTTGTTATTTTCGACGGCTTCTTGCCGCATGTTTTGTTCGCCTTGCTGTTGTCCGACAGAACAGCTTTTGCAGTTCGCGCCAACGAATAAAGCGAAAGCGAACACTATCAATGTAAGTAGTACTGTGATCCCGTCATCATTGCCCATTTTCTCCTCCTTTACCTTCCGACACACTAGCCGCAACTTCGGCTCGTATTTGTTGCTCTGGGCTGCCGTATCTTGCGCAGCGCTCGCAACCGCGAGAACTGACCGAATCGACGCATGAACACATTGGATCGCAGGGGGACGCAGTTTCGCACGGGCATTTAGCCGCCACACTAGCCGCACTCTTTTTGATCTTCTTCAAAAACTTCAAAACGTCGCCGCGAATCAATGAATCGTCAGTCGGATCGTAAACGAAATCTTTACCCTGCACCTTGCAGCCTCCGTAGTGTCTCGCAATCGACAACTGCGTGTGGCTGACGTTGGTGTAGATGATTGCTTCGTCGCCGAACTTAGCTTTGACCGCTTCGCTGTTGTCTCGGACTAATTGCACTGTACTCATTGTTTCGA
>Ga0136611_10000381_pt1 | contig 28699 bp, 26 predicted proteins | sample AntDrymUQ2232306_2_FD_106645 | JGI IMG/M metagenome (GOLD analysis project Ga0136611, IMG submission 106645) | Polar desert sand microbial communities from Dry Valleys, Antarctica - metaG UQ223 (23.06) | ecosystem: Environmental > Terrestrial > Soil > Desert | place: Antarctica: Dry Valley...
CCGGCGGATCGTCTCGGTGATCTGCGTCCCGATCGTCAGCGTCGGATTGAGCGAGGTCATCGGATCCTGGAAGATCATCGCGATCTCACGACCGCGCAGATCCTCGAGCTGCTTCTCCGGGATCTTCGTCAGGTCGCGCCCGTCGAACATCACGGAGCCACTGACGATCTTCGCGGGCGGCTGCGGGATCAGGCCCATCAACGAGAGCGCGGTCACCGACTTGCCCGAGCCGGACTCGCCCACGATCCCGAGCGTCTTGCCCCGTTCGACCGAGAAGCTGATCCCGTCGACCGCGCGCACGACGCCATCACGCGTGAAGAAGTGGGTGCGAAGATCGTCGACCTCGAGGAGCGCCATTAGTGGCTCTCCCGGTGACGGTTTCGCGCCGATGGCGCGCGAGGTGCAAGCGATGCAAGGACGCAGGGAGCGTGCAGGCCGGTTGGCCTGGACGCGACTGAGGACGACGCAGCGCGCCGCAGATCGCGCGTCAGCGGCGCCCAATCTGTTGCCGGGCGAGCCACTAAGTCTCCTTCGTCCGCGGATCGAGGGCGTCGCGGAGGCCGTCCGCGACGAAGTTGGCGCAGAGGATCAGGGTCGCGATCGCGATCGAGGGGACGGCGATGATGTGCGGGGCGATCCGGTAGGCGGTGCGCCCGTCGTTCGCCATCTGGCCCCAGGAGGCATCCGGCGGGCTGATCCCGAGGCCGATGAACGAGAGGATCGCCTCACCGAGGATCACGCCCGGAAGCTCGAGGAAGATCGCGATGATCAGGACGCCGAGTGTGTTCGGGAGCAGGTGGCGGCCGAGGACGCGATACCAGCGGGCGCCGACCGCGCGAGCCGCCCGCACGTAGTCGTTCTCCTTCAGCGTGATGATCTGACCGCGGACGATCCGCGCCGTCGTGAACCAGCTGACGATCGAGAGCGCCACGACCATCGTCCAGAAGGTGACGTTGCCGAAGATCGCGGTCACGATGATGGCGAAGGGCAGGTAGGGCAGCCCGTAGAGGGTGTCGAGGAGTCGCATCATCCCGTTGTCGAGCCGTCCGCCGACGAAGCCGGAGATCGAGCCGTAGGCGACGCCGATCAAGAGGATCGCGAGCGTGGCGCCGAAGCCGATTCCCATCGAGACGCGGCCGCCGACGGCGGTGCGGGTCATCAGGTCGCGCCCAAAGTTGTCCGTTCCGAACGGGTGGCTCAGGCTCGGGCCCTGGGCCTTGAGCGCGAAGTCGATCTTGTCGGAGTCGTATGGTGAGACGAAAGGAAAGATGAGCACGAAGAGCAGCAGCAGTACGAACACCGATCCGGCGAGCACGGCCGCGCGATTCCGGCTGTAGCGGCGGAGCGCGTCCCGCCAGAGGTTCGACTGGCGGAGGGGTGCGCCCGCGGCGCCCGACGGAAGCAGCGCGACGTCGCCGGCGATCGCCGGGGTGGGAGCCTCTCTCGGGTTGACGACCATCGGTTAGGCTCTCGCGTCCCGGGTCCGAGGATCGAGGATCCCGTACATGATGTCCACGAACAGGTTCGCGAGGATCACGATGATCGCGAGCAGGACCGTCAGGCCCATCACGACCGAGTAGTCGCGCGCCGTCACCGCGGTCACGTAGTAGCGGCCGATTCCGGGGATCGCGAAGATCTGCTCGATCACGAACGAGCCGGTGATCAGGAAGCCGAGCGTCGGCCCTGCGGCGGTGATCACGGGAATCAGCGAGTTGCGGAGGACGTGCAGCCCGACGACGCGGCGCCAGCGCAGGCCCTTCGCCTTCGCGGTCCGGATGTAGTCCTGCTGCAACGTCTCGAGCATCGTGCCGCGGACGAGGCGCGCGAACGCGGCCATCGGCGCCAGCCCGAGCGCGATCACGGGCAAGACCTTGCTCTGCCAGGTCGTCCAGCCGCTCGTGGGGAAGCCGAGATCCCATTCGAGCGCGAAGAAATAGATGAAGAGCGTGGCGACGAGGAAGCTCGGGAGCGCGTATCCGACGTTCGAGAGGAACATCGCCCCGTAATCGAGGGCGGAGTTCGCCCTGAGACCGGAGAGCGCCCCCACGAGGATCCCGACGACGAACGCGAACAGGAAGGCCAGGCCGCCCAGCTCGAGCGAGCGTGGGAAGTGCTCGCGGACGATGTCGTTCACATCCCGGTTGCGCAGGACGAGCGACGGGCCGAGATCGAAGGTCGCGACGTTCTTGACGTAGGTCACGTACTGGATGTACCACGGCTTGTCGAGCCCGAACTTGCGCTCGAGGTTGCGCTGGATCTCCTCGGGGACGTTCCGCTCCGACGTCCGGAACGGGTTCCCCGCGATCTGCCGCATCAACACGAAGGTCATGAAGATGACGAGCAGGATCACCGGGATCGTCCAGACGATGCGCCTGATGATGAACGTACCCACGAGACCTCCCTACCCGGTCACAGGAAAGACAACACGGGCGGGGCTCCCGACGTGCAGAAGCCCCGCCCGCGCTCGTTGCTGAGGAACTACCCCTCGGTGACGACGACCTTGGTCAGGTCGCTCTGGTCGAGGAGGTTCAGGTTGAGCGTGTCCTGGACGGACGGGCGCTCGAGCTGAACGTAGGTGTAGAAGTAGATCGGGGACATCGGCACGGCACCGTCCTCGCCGAGGAGCTTGTCCTCGAGCTCGGCGTAGATCTCGTACCGCGCGTCGTTGTCCTGCGTCTTGCGGGCGTCCTCGACCAGCTTGTCGTACTCCGGATCGCAGTAGTTCGTCGAGTTGTTGCCCGACTCACACGTCCAGAGCTCGAGGAAGTTGATCGCGTCCACGTAGTCGCCGATCCAGCCGTACCGGTACACGTCGATCGACTTGTCCGGCGGCGGGCCGATGAACTCGAGGAACTGCGCCCACTCCTGCTGCTTGATGGTCACGTTCAGGCCGAGCTCCTTCCACGCCGCCTGGACGGCGACCGCGATGTCGCGGTGGCCCGGCGAGTCGTTCAGGAGGAGCGTGATGTCCTTCTTCGGACTGGAGACCTGCTCCATCAGCGTCTTCGCCTGCTCGAGGTCACCGTTCTCCGGCAGCCACGGCGAGGCCGGGTTGATCGTGTCGTATCCCGGCATGCCCTCGGGCGTCCAGCCGGTGGCGGGAAGCTGATCGGCCTGCGCGATGTTGTCGATAATCTCACGACGGTTGATCGCGAGCGACATCGCCTTGCGCTGGTTCACGTCGGTGATGCTCTTGACGTTGAACCCGTAGGTGTAGGTACCGAGTCCCGGGTACTGCTGATAGTCCTCGGTCTCCTTGAGGCGCGGGATCTCCTCCGGCGGCAGGGTGCCCGTGACGTCGACCTCGCCTGCCTCGAAGGCCTGGACGGCGGTCGTGCCGTCGCTGATCATCCGGCCGTTGACGCGCGTCAGCTTCACGTTCGCCGCGTCACGCCATTCCTCGCTCTTGACGATGTCGATCTTGGAGTTGTGCTGCCACGTCTCGAGCTTGAACGGGCCGTTGGTGACGATGTTCGCCGCCTCGGTCCACTTGGCACCGAACTGCTTGATCGTCGGCTCGTGCACCGCGAGGAACGAGTGGTGTGCAACCTGCTGGATGAACCAGGGCTGCGGCGTCGTCAACGTGACCTCAAGGGTCTGGTCGTCGACCGCCTTGACGCCGACCTTGTCGGCCATCGCGGCGCAGTTCGCCTTGCACCCGTTGTAGTCCTGGGCGCCGGCGATCCCGTAGAACTGGTACGCGTAGTCGGCGGCGAGCTCCGGGGAGATCGTCCGCTTCCACGAGTACTCGAAGTCCTTCGCCGTGACCGGGTCACCGTTCGTCCAGGCACCCTCGGTGCTCAGGTTGAACGTGACGGTCTTGCCGTCCTCCGAGATGTCCCAGCTCTCGGCCAGGCTCGGCACCGGCTTCAGGTCGTCGTCGAGCTTGACGAGCGGGTCCATGATGTTGAGCAGGATGTTCGCGGACGTCGTGTCGCTCGCGAGACCCGGATCGAGGGACGGCGGCTCCGTGCCCCAGTTGATCGTGATCGTCTGGTCGGCCGCCTCGCCGCCGGTCTGCTCTTCGGTCGAGCCGCTACTGGAGCCGGTGCCCGCCGCATCTCCGCCGTCGTCGCTACCGCCACAACCGGTTGCGACCAAGGCGAGGCTCGCGACCAGCGTGGCCAGCATCAGCCAGAGGGTTCTGATCCTCATGAAATGTGTCCTTCCTCTCTTCGCTTTTGCGCGCGCATACCCTGGAACGGCGCATCTCTCTTCCTTGCCGGGTTTACCACTCCCAAACGTGGAAGCGGTCATCCTTACCTGGACCTTACGGCGTCGGCGACGATAGCGCGATGAAACGCTTTTTTGTCGCGGTTCTCCTCGCGCTCTTGCTGCCCGCGGCGGCGGCAGCACACGTGAGCGTCCGCCCCACGCTCCTCGAGTCGGGCGAGGAGGTGCTGCTCCGGATCGAGCTCCCGGGCCTCCGGGCGGGGCAGGATCCGAGCGCTCTCGCGGTCAGCGGCCCGGGTGTGCGAGCGATCTCCAGCGAGCGCTCCGGCCGGATCGGAGTGGAGTCGCGCTGGCGCGTCCTCGTGGACGTCCGGACCCCGCCAGGCCCGCTTCCGCTCCTCCTCGTCGCCCGGTACCCCGACGGCCGCTCGGTCTCGGTTCGGCAGACGCTGACGGTGCTGCCGCCCGGAACGGACGAGCAAGGGGGAACGCCGGTGCTCGCATTCCTTCTCGGACTGGGCGGACTGGTCGCCACCGCTGTCGCCGCCCTCGCGGTTCGCCGCGCTCGCGCCCACGAGTGAACTTCAAGAAGCAAAGCCGCACTGCCTGCTAGCGTCCGAACTCGTGATCTTCCAGCAGTTTCTCGACGACGACCTCGGGTGCGCGTCGTACCTGATCGGAGACGAGAACGCGGGTGTCGCAGCGGTCGTCGATCCGCCCTACGCGATCGAGCCCGTGCTCGAGGCGGCAGACCGGCTCGGCGTTCGGCTCGTGCGGGCGATCGAGACGCACACCCACGCGGATCACCTCTCCGGACACGGCCGACTCGCGCTCGAGCTCGGCCTCCCGGTCTCGATCCACCCGGCTGCGGAAGCCACCTTCCCGCACGACGCTCTCGAGGACGGGTTCGAGCTCGAGCTCGGTGACGTCGTTCTTCGCGCGATCCACACTCCGGGTCACCGACCGGAGCACACCTGCCTCGTGGTCATCGACCGCTCGCGCGCGAGTGAGCCGTGGCTCGTCCTGACCGGCGATTCGCTCTTCGTCGGTGATGCCGCGCGCCCGGATCTCGCTGTGGGGGCGCAGGAAGGCGCCGAAGGTCTCTTCCGCTCACTGCGCCGCCTGCTCGAGCTCTCCGACGGGGTCGAGGTCTTTCCTGGGCACGTCGCAGGGTCGCTCTGCGGCAAGGGGATGAGCTCTAAGGCCTCCTCCACGATCGGCTTCGAGCGCCGGTTCAACCGCGCGCTCCTGATCGAGGACGAGCAGGCGTTCGTCGCCGAGACGGGAGGCGCCGGCGCTCCGAAGCCACCGAACATGAGCAGGATCGTGGAGTTGAATCGAGGCCCGTTCGTGGGCGCCGCGCCGGCTGCCGTGGAGCTGCCCGCACCTCCTTCAGGCGCCGCCGTCCTCGACGTCCGTCCGGTCGCGGACTTCCTCACCTGTCACCGCGAGGGCGCGATCAGCGTCCCGGTTGCCGGTAACTCGTTCGCGACGAAGGCCGCATTCGTCCTCGATCCGGCCGCGCCGCTCGTGATCCAGGCCGCGACCGCCGCGGAGGCGGAACGGGCGATCCGCGGCCTCCGGACCGTCGCGTTCCTCGAGTTGAGCGGGTACGTCCTCGGGGTCGGCGGCTCGGAGGAGATGGAGCCGGTGGCGCTCGACGAGCTCGAGTCGCTCCTCGGCGCCGGGGCCGAGCTGATCGACGTCCGGGAGCGCGACGAGCGCGACACCGGCTACATCGCCGGCAGCCGCAACATTCCGTACCGCCTCCTCCCCCTCTGCGGCGCCGACGTCCCGACCGACAGACCGGTCGTGACGATCTGCGAATCGGGCGCGCGCGCCGTGATCGCCGCCTCGATCCTCGCGGCCAACGGCGTCGACGCCCGGCCCGTCGTCGACGGCGGCGTCTCCGCCTGGAGCGCCCGGGGCGGGCACACGGTCGAGTTCCGCCGCTGCGGCAACTGACCGCGGCGCTCAGCTGATCCGCTCGGCCTCGTACCCTCGGTCGTCGAGCACGCGGACGAGCTCGACGCAGTGCGCCTCGTCGCGCGTCGCGAGCGTGAGCTCGACCTCGGTTTGCGAGATGGGCAGGTTCATCCCCTCGCGGTGGTGCTCGACCGAGACCACGTTGCCGCGCTCCTCGGCGACGAGCTGGAGCAGCTTGATCAGCTCGCCGGGCCGGTCGGGAAGCCGCGTCCGGAGCACCAGGTAGCGGCCGGCAGACGTGAGCCCGTGCCGCATCACCTGGATCAGAACCGTCGGATCGATGTTGCCGCCGGAGAGAATCGCGCAGGCCTCGTCCTCACCTTTGATCTTGCCGGAGAGAAGTGCGGCGACCGAGGCGGCGCCGGCTCCCTCCACGAGGAGTTTCGTCCGCTCCAGAAGGAGCACGATCGCATGGCTGATCTGCTCGTCACTGACCGTGACGACCTCGTCGAGGGTCTCGCGCAGAATCGCCGAGGTCAGCTCACCCGGATGCTTGACCGCGATCCCCTCCGCGATCGTAAAGCCGTATTCGGTCCCGCCCGCGAACGGGCAGACCGCCTCTGCCTGGACGCCGACGAGCCGCACCTCGGGCCGTAGCTCTCGCAACGCGATCGCGATCCCTGCGGCGAGCCCGCCCCCGCCGATCGGGACGACCACGGTTCGGACCGAGGGCAGTTGCTCCGCCAGCTCGAGCCCCACGGTTCCCTGGCCTGCGATCACGCGCTCGTCCTCGAAGGCGTGGAGGAGCGTGGCGCCCGTCGCCTCCATTTGCTCCTGGGCGGCAGACATCGCCTCGTCGAAGCCGCTCCCTTCGAGCACGACCTCGGCCCCGTAGTTGCGCGTCGCGTCGACCTTCGCCATCGGCGAGTCCTGCGGCATGAAGACGGTCGCGGCGATCCCCGCTTCACGAGCCGCCCACGCGACCGCCTGCCCGTGGTTGCCGGCGCTCGCGGCGACGACTCCGGCCTCGCGCTCGGCCGCAGTGAGCGAGGCGATCGTGTTCACCGCGCCGCGGATCTTGAACGCGCCGGTGCGCTGAAGGTTCTCGGCCTTCAGCTGCACCGTGCGCCCGCACAGCCGCGAGAACGTCTCCGACGGATAGACGGGCGTCAGCTGCGCGATCCCCTCGATCCGGGCGCGCGCGGCTTGGATGTCGCTAAGCGTGGGTGCTGTTCGTGTCGCCAATGCCGTAGACCTTGTCCAGGATCTCACGCACGGCCGAGAGCGGGTCGAGCTCCCTGCCCTGCACCTCGTCGAGCAGGCGTCGAAGTTCGGCGTCGTCGGCCACCGCTGCCTGCAGGTGCGCCTTCGCGCGGCTCGAGGCGGCGGCGAAGACCTCGCCGGCCAGGTTTTTGCGCCTTCGCTCCTCGAGGAGACCGTCCGCCTCGAGAAAGACACGGTGCTCCTCTACCTTCGCCCAGAGCTCGGCGACGTTCTCGTCGCGGACCGCCTCGGTCAGCACGATCGGCGTCTTCCACTCGCGGTCGCGGTCGAGCGAGAGGATCGAGCGAACCTCGTTGAGCATCGTCTTTGCGGCGGGATGATCCATCTTGTTGATTGCGATCACGTCTGGAATCTCCATGATCCCCGCTTTCAACGCCTGCACCGAGTCTCCCGAGCCGGGCATCAGCACGAGCAACACTGTATCGGCGATCCCGATCACCTCGACCTCGCTCTGCCCCGTCCCGACCGTCTCGAGAAAGACGAGCTCCTTCCCGGCCGCGTCGAGGAGGAGCGCGGCCTGGAGCGTCGCCTCCGAGAGTCCGCCGAGGTGCCCGCGGGTGCCCATCGAGCGGATGAAGACGCCGGGATCGAGGAAATGGTCGGTGAGGCGGATCCGGTCGCCGAGGAGCGCGCCCTGCGTGAACGGGCTCGAGGGATCGACCGAGATGACACCGACGGTCTGCCCCGCCGCGCGCACATGCCGGACGAGCGCGCTGATCAGCGTCGACTTGCCGACCCCGGGCGGGCCCGTGACCCCGACCACGGCGGCCTTTCCCGTCTCCGGATAGAGCTCCTTGACGAGCTCGTACGAGGTCGGATCGCCGTTCTCGACCAGGCTGATCGCGCGGGCGAGCGCCCGGCGATCGCCCGACCGGACTCCGGCGGCGAGCTGCTCGAGCGTCCAGTCCGCGCGGGCCACGTCTCAGACTCTAGAGGCCACGGGCTCGTGGCTCGCGGCGACGCCGCGTGTGAGCACGAGCGCAGTGATCGAGGCGAGCACGAAGGCGATCGCTGCGCCGCCCCAGAGCCAGCGCGCACCGAGGCTGTCGACGACCGGGCCGGCGACGACCATCCCGAGCCCGAGCAAGACGTAGTTCGACGACATGATCACGGTGAAGACCCGTCCACGAAGCGCGTCCGGTGCGCCTCGCTGGACGAGGAGCGAGTTGCAGACGACGGCCATCCCGTTCCCGAGCCCGCCGATCGCGACCCCCACGACCGCGAACGCCAGCGACGGCGCGAGCGCGGCCGTCCCGAAGCCCAGCGCCATCAGCGCGATCCCGCCCGCGTAGCCGCCGCGCAACCCTGCCCGGTCGAGCATCGGGGTCGCCGCGAGACTGCCCACGGTGAGGCCGAGCCCCGAGGCACCGACGAGCAGGCCGAAGCCGACGTTGCCGGCGTCGAGCGAGACCTTCGCGAGCACGATCTCGCCCACGTTGACGGCCGCGTTGCCGAGCACGACGACGTTCCAGACAACGAGCACTGCGAGGAGCGCCCGCGAGGAGAGCACGAGCCTGAAGCCGTCGCCGAGATCCTGCCAGTGGCCCCGGCTCTCGATCGAGCCGGCCTGGAGCCTCTTCGCGGGGATCCGGACGAGCAGGACGGCCGAAACGAGGAACGAGGCGGCGTTGACCCAGTAGGCGGTCTCCGGCCCCTGGGCGGTGAGCAACACGCCGCCGATCACCGGGCCGATCATCCACGTCAGGTTCTCCGCCGCCTGAAGCAGCGAATTGGCGGCCGGAAGGTCGTCCTCGGAGACGAGATTGGGCATTCCCGCATAGACGGCCGGACGGAAGAAGCCGGTCGCGATCCCGGAGATGAATGCGAGCGCCACGATCGTGGTCGCGTTCCCCGCGAAGGGGAGCGCCGCGAAAACGCCCACGCGAGCGAGGTCGGACGCGATCAGGAGCCGTCGGCGCGAGAACCGGTCGACCAGCGGGCCGAGGAGGAAGCCGATCACGATGATCGGGAGGAAGTCCGCGATGAGGAGCGCGCTGACCCACTTGCCCGAGCCCGTGCGATCGAAGACGTCGACGGTCAGCGCGACCGCGGCGAGGAAGGTGCCGGCGCCCGAGCTCAGGGTGGCGAGGAAGAGCCGGCGGTAGTCGGGCGCGCGGCGGATCAGCCCCAGGCGGGGCGCAGCCGGGGTCACGACTCCACAGGCTCGTAGCCGAGGTTGGGCCGCAGCCAGCGCTCGGCCTCACTCGGGGCGATCCCCTTGCGCTCGGCGTAGTCCTCGACCTGGTCACGGCCGATCCGGCCAACCGCGAAGTACCTCGAACCCGGATGGCCGAACAGGAGTCCGCTGACCGCGGCGGCGGGCAGCATCGCGTACGACTCGGTCAGCTCGAGCCCGACGGAGGTCGCGTCGAGCAGCTCGAAGAGCCGGCCCTTCTCCGAGTGATCCGGGCAGGCCGGGTATCCGAAGGCCGGCCTGATTCCTCGGTAGTCCTCGGCCGCGAGCTCGGCAGCGGTCGGTCGAGCGTCCGGCTCGTACCAGGCCCGCCGCGCCTCGAGGTGGACGTACTCCGCGAACGCTTCGGCCAGCCGGTCGGCGAGCGCCTTGACGAGGATCGACCGATAGTCGTCGTGCTCCGCCTCGTACCCGGCGGCGAGCGCGCCTGCGCCGTGGATCCCTACGGCGAACGCGCCGAGGTGGTCGCCCGTGGGAGCGACGAAGTCTGCGAGCGAGCGGTTGGGGCGCGAGTCCCCCCACGCGGCCTGTTGGCGGAGCATCGGAAAGCGGACGCCGCTCTCGAGCACGAGATCGTCCCCCTCCGCGTGCGCGGGCCAGAATCCGAAGACTCCGCGTGCCTCCAACAAGCCGTCGCGGATGATCTCGTCGAGCTCCGACAGCGCGTCCTCGTAGAGCTCCCGCGCCGCCGGCTGCTCCAGGATCGCGGGGAACTTGCCCTTGAGCTCCCAGGCGTGGAAGAAGAACTGCCAGTCGATCAGGTTCCGGAGCACGGAGAGATCGGGGGCGACCGTCCGCAAGCCGACGAAGCCGGGGTTGGCAAGGTGCCCGAACTCGAGTCGCTCGGCGTTCGCCCGTGCCGCCGCGAGGGTGAGCAGCGGCCGGCGCTCCTTCTCGGCGTACTGCTCGCGCAGCCGCTCCTGCTCCTCCCGGTTCGCGTCGTCGAGCACACCGGCGCGAACGGGGTCGAGGAGGTCTGCCACGACGCCGACGACGCGCGAGGCGTCGAGCACGTGCAGCGTCGGCTGTGCGTACGCGGGAGCGATCCGAACCGCCGTGTGCTGACGGGAGGTCGTGGCGCCGCCGATCAGAAGCGGAAAGTCGAGCCCGCGCCGCTCCATCTCCTTCGCGACATTGACCATCTCGTCGAGGGAGGGCGTGATCAATCCGGAGAGGCCGACCGCGCTCGCCCCCTCCGCCACCGCCGTGTCGAGGATCCGGTCGACCGGAACCATCACGCCGAGGTCGATCACCTCGTAGTTGTTGCATCCGAGGACGACGCCGACGATGTTCTTGCCGATGTCATGCACGTCGCCCTTGACCGTCGCGAGCACGATCTTCCCCTGGGCTCGCCCGTTGCCGCCCGTCCGTTCCTTCTCCTCGTCCATGTACGGCTCGAGGTAGGCGACGGCACGCTTCATCGCGCGAGCGCTCTTCACGACCTGAGGCAGGAACATCTTCCCCGCGCCGAAGAGGTCGCCGACGACCTTCATCCCGTCCATCAGCGGGCCTTCGATCACGTCGAGCGGCCGCGTTGCGCGGCCGCGGGCCTCCTCAGTGTCCTCCTCGATGAAGTCGACGATCCCGTGCACGAGCGCGTACGAGAGCCGCTGCTCGACGGGCGCCTCCCGCCAGGAGAGATCGAGCTCGCGCTTCGTCGCGGAGCCCTTGACGGTCTCGGCGAACTCGACGAGGCGGTCGGTCGCGTCCGGCCTGCGATCGAAGATCACGTCCTCGACGCGTTCGAGGAGGTCGGCCGGGATGTCCTCGTAGACGATCAGCTGTCCGGCGTTGACGATCCCCATGTCGAGCCCGGCCCGGATCGCGTGGTAGAGGAACGAGGAGTGCATCGCCTCGCGCACCACGTCGTTGCCGCGGAAGGAGAACGAGAGGTTCGAGATCCCCCCGCTCGTATGCGCGCCCGGACAGCGTTCCTTGAGCAACGGCAGGGCGTCGATGAAGGCCTTCGCGTACCCGTTGTGCTCCTCGATCCCGGTCGCGACGGCGAGGACGTTCGGGTCGAAGACGATGTCCTCCGGCGCGAAGCCCGCTTCCTGGGTGAGCAGGTCGTAGGCGCGGCCGCAGATCGAGATCTTGCGCTCGACGGTGTCGGCCTGGCCCTGCTCGTCGAAGGCCATGACGACGACGCCGGCGCCGTAGTCGCGCGCCCGGCGAGCCTGCGCGAGGAACGGCTCCTCTCCCTCCTTGAGGCTGATCGAGTTGAGGATCCCTTTGCCCTGGACGCATTTGAGGCCTGCCTCGAGCACGCTCCAGCGAGAACTGTCGACCATGATCGGGATCCGAGCGACCTCCGGCTCGGTCGCGATCAGGTTGAGGAAGGTCGTCATCGCCTGCTCGCCGTCGAGCAGGTCAGCGTCCATGTTCACGTCGAGCAGGTTGGCGCCGCCGCGAACCTGCTCGAGTGCGACGTCGACCGCGCCCTGGTAGTCCCCGGACTCGATCAGCCGCCGGAACTTCGCCGAGCCGGTCAGGTTGGTGCGCTCGCCGATCATCACGAAGCCCGTGTCCGGCCCCAACTCGAAGGGCTCGAGGCCACTGAAGCGCGTGCGAGGCTCGCGCACGGCGGCGAGCTTGCGAGGCGGGAGCCCCGCCACGGCAGCGGCGATCCGCTCCACGTGCGCCGGCGTCGTGCCGCAGCAGCCGCCGACGACGTTGACGAAGCCCGCCTCCGCGAACTCGCGGAGCAGGCTCGCGGTGTCGTGGGGCTGCTCGTCGTAGCCCCCGAACGGGTTCGGGAGACCCGCATTCGGGTGGCTGCTCGTATAGGTGTCGGCGAGTCGGGAGAGATCGGCGACGTGCGGCCGCATCTCCTTCGCGCCGAGCGAGCAGTTGACACCGACGAGAAGCGGGCGGGCGTGCTCGACGGAGGCCCAGAATGCCTCGATGGTCTGACCGGAGAGCGTTCGTCCGGAGAGGTCGACGATCGTGACCGAGATCCAGAGCGGGAGGTCGGGCGCGGCTTCGCGCGCGGCTGCGATCGCGGCCTTGGCGTTCAGCGTGTCGAAGATCGTCTCGACCAGGAGCAGGTCGACGCCGCCCTCGGCGAGCGCACTGATCTGCTCGGCGTACGAGGCGCGCACCTCGTCGAACGAGACGGGACGGAAAGCGGGGTCGTCGACCCGCGGCGAGAGCGAGAGCGTGACGTTGAGCGGGCCGACGGATCCGGCCACGAACTTGCCGCCCGCCTCGTCGGCCGCCTGCCGCGCGAGGCGTGCGCCTTCGAGGTTCATCTCGCGCACGGCCGCCTCGAGCCCGTAGTCGGCCTGGCCGATGCTGGTGGCCGTGAAGGTGTTCGTCGTCGTGATGTCCGCGCCGGCGGCGAGGTAACGGCGGTGGACGTCGAGGATCACGTCTGGTCGCGTCAGGTTGAGCAGGTCAGGGTCGCCCCCGACTTCGCGCGGATGGTCGCGGAAGCGCTCCCCCCGGTAGTCGTCAGCCTCGAGGCCCGCGCCCTGGAGCATCGTTCCCCAGGCGCCGTCGAGGACGAGGATCCGTTCCTCGAACAGCTCTCGCAACCTCGTCTCCGCGCTCACATCGTCCTCTCGACCGTGCCGAAAAGAGGGCGGTGTGCGTACCCGCGGCTCTTTAGGCGTTTTTTCTCCTGGTCGCCAAGCTGCCGTCAAAGCTCTCCAGGTGGAGGAAGCCTAGCGCAAGCTGTTCGGCGAGCTAGCTGCGGCCGGAGACGGTGAGCTGGTTCTCGGCGTGCTTGACCCGCTGCTCGAGCTGCCAGCGGTCAGCGGTCGACTCCCCCGCCTCGATCTTCGCCAGCTCCGCCTGGGCGGACTCGAGCTGCTCCCGGGCACGGGCGTCGTCGACTTCCTTGACGTCGACTGCGTCGTCCACCAGCGCGATCGCCTTGTCCAGCTCGACCTTGAAGAAGCCTGGGCCGGTCGCGAACTCGAGCACCTGGTCGCTCGAGCGGTCGAGGTAGATCCGGGTCGAACCGGCGCGGAGAGTCGCGACGAGCGGCGCGTGCCGGGCGAGCACGCCGATATCGCCGGCAGCGCCGGGGACGACCAGCATCTCGGCCTCACCCCGGAAGGCATCGCCTTCCGGAGTGACGACCGCAACGTCGAACTTGGGGTGCGTCTCGGCCAACGGTTAAGCGGCTGCGGCCGCGGCGCCGGCCTTCTCGACCGCGCCCTCGATCGTGCCCACCATGTAGAAGGAGGCCTCGGGGAGCTCGTCGTGCTTGCCCTCGATGATCTCACGGAAGCCCGCGATCGTGTCCTCGAGCTTGACGTACTGGCCCGGGGTGCCGGTGAACTGCTCGGCCACGAAGTTCGGTTGCGAGAGGAAGCGCTCGACCTTGCGGGCCCGGGAGACGACGACCTTGTCCTCGTCGGTGAGCTCGTCCATCCCGAGGATCGCGATGATGTCCTGCAGGTCCTTGTAGCGCTGGAGGATCTGCTGCACCTGGGTCGCGACCGAGTAGTGCTCCTCGCCGACGATCCCGGGCTGGAGAGCGCGCGACGTCGAGTCGAGCGGGTCGACGGCCGGGTAGATCCCCTTCTCGACGATCGCGCGCGAGAGCACGGTCGTGGCATCGAGATGGGCGAAGGTGCTCGCCGGGGCCGGGTCGGTGAGGTCGTCCGCGGGCACGTAGATGGCCTGCACGGACGTGACCGAGCCCGAGCGCGTCGAGGTGATCCGTTCCTGGAGCTGGCCCATCTCCGTCGCGAGCGTGGGCTGGTAGCCGACGGCGCTCGGCATCCGGCCGAGGAGCGCGGAGACCTCGGAGCCAGCCTGGACGAAGCGGAAGATGTTGTCGATGAAGAGCAGCGTGTCCTGGCCCTGGTCGCGGAAGTACTCGGCCATCGTCAGGCCCGAGAGGCCGACGCGCAGACGTGCTCCGGGCGGCTCGTTCATCTGCCCGTAGACGAGTGCGACCTTGTCGATCACGCCCGACTCCTCCATCTCCAGCATCAGGTCGTTGCCCTCGCGCGTGCGCTCGCCCACGCCGGCGAAGACCGAGACACCGCCGTGCTGCTGCGCGACGTTGTGGATCAACTCCTGGATCAGGACGGTCTTGCCGGTTCCGGCGCCGCCGATCAGGCCGACCTTGCCGCCCTGGACGTACGGCGCGATCAGGTCGATCACCTTGATCCCGGTCTCGAAGATCTCGACGGTCGGCGAGAGGTCGCGGAAGGCGGGAGGATCGCGGTGGATCGACCAGCGCTCGACGTCGTCGCCGGCGGCCTCCTTGTTGTCGATCGGCTCGCCGATCACGTTCCAGATCCGGCCGAGCGTCGCATTCCCGACGGGGACGGAGATCGGCTCGCCGGTGTCGACCACGTCGACCCCGCGCGCGAGGCCGTCGGTCGCGTCCATCGCGACGGCGCGGACGCGATCGTCGCCGAGGTGCTGCTGCACCTCCGCGATCAGCGTCGTCGCCTCGACGTCGCCCACGGCGGGCATCTGGATCGAGAGCGCGTTGTAGATCTCGGGCAGTCGATCCGGGAAGACGGCGTCGATCACGACGCCCTTGATCTCGACGACGCTGCCGACGTTCCCGGCACCGTTCTGCTCACTCTTCTTCGGGCTCGTCTTTTCTGGCGCGTGCTCAGACATGTGTCTCCTGTAGTCCACCCGCCTCGGGGGACGTGTCGCTCGGGACTGGATTGATCGGGACTGGGTTGATCAGGGCTGGGACCGCAGCGCGGAGGCGCCGCAAACGCGCCCGCAGTCTACCGGAGCGCCTTTCGGGCCGGTTCAGTTCCCGGAGCTCCCGGGACGCTTCGAGCGCCGACGCCACCCGGGCGTCGTGGTCGAGGCGTCAGCAGTGGACGGTGACGGTGTTCGCCAGCATGCGAGGAGCGTACCCTCGTGCCTCTGAACAGGATGTGAATCCGCGACGGCGGGTTCCGGCCGCGCCTGGGCGGCCTTACGCCGACTGGTCGCCGAAGTGCCGGACCGAGCTGGTCGCCGCGAGCACGGGGCCGGCGTTGAGGATCTGGTCGCGGCGCAGGTCGCGCATCTCGTCCTGCTCCGTGCGGTCGTCGAGCGCGGACGCCGCGACGTTCGGAGCCCGGAAGCCGTCCTGCCGGGCGTCGTTCGGAAGCGGTGCCCGGGCGGCGATGCCAAGTGCCATGGCCGCAACGGCCGCAGCGGCACCGACCGTGCGGAAGCGGGCATAGACGGTCCGCCGGCGCCAGGAAGGAACAGAGATCGGATAGGTCAGCGGCTGGAGCGGCTCGCTCCGCAGGGCTTCGGCGACCGCGACGACGCCCTTGGCGAAGCGGCTGCAGCCGACGCACCGTTCGAGGTGCGAATCGAGCAGCTTGCGCTCGAGCTCGGAGAGCTCGTTGTCGGGCGCGAGCGCCGCCCAGGAACGGGCGCGCTCGCAAAGAACCCCTTTCGCGAACCTGGTCATATCTTCTCTGACGATCGGCTCCTCTCGAAGTTAGACGACCCCCGTACGGGTTAGAGCAACTCGACGCGCGGATCGACGCCCGCGGCGAGCGCCACCAGCACGAGTCCGATCACGACCATGATCACCGAGGTGTTCAGCGACTCGGACTGCTCGGAGAGCGGCGCGGCGCGAAGAACCCGCGGTCTGCGGAATCCGACGAGCGATTCCTCGTTGACCACGCGGAGCGGCCCCCGGTTCGTGAGGAAGAAGCCGGCGGCCATCAGAAAACAGCCGACGAGGTAGAGCCCGAGCGAGATCGAGCGCGTCGCGGGAACGTCCAGGAGGAGCCCGCCGAGGAAGAAGAAGGTCGAGGTGCCGGCGACCGCGATTGCGAGGATGACGGCGAACCGTCGGCCCGCCGCGCGCAGCAGAGCCCAACGGCTCAAGTCAGCTCGAGGTGGTGACCGGCCGGTCGGCGACGCGCATCTCGTCCGCCTTCATCGGCCAGTGCTCGAGCGGATAGTGGCACGCGGCCCGGTGCCCCTCGCCGAACGAGTAGAGCTCTGGCTCCTCGACGTCGCAGTGCCCCTCGTGGAAGCGCGGACAGCGCGGGTGGAAGCGGCAAGCGCTCGGCGGGTTGATCGGGCTCGGCACGTCGCCCTCGAGCACGATCGGCTGCCTCAGGCGGCCAAGAGCCGGATTCGGGATCGGGACGGCCGAGAGGAGCGCGCCCGTGTACGGGTGCTTCGGCGCCACGTAGAGCTGGTTGCGATCCGCGATCTCGGCGCACTTGCCGAGGTACATGACCATCACGCGATCCGAGATGTGCCGGACGACGTTGAGATCGTGCGCGATGAAGACGTAGGTGAGCCCGAACTCTTTCTGCAGGTCCTTGAGCAGGTTGAGGATCTGCGCCTGCACCGAGACGTCGAGCGCCGAGACGGGCTCGTCGCAGACGATCAGTTTCGGGTTGACGGCGAGGGCGCGCGCGACGCCGATCCGCTGTCGCTGGCCGCCGGAGAACTCGTGCGGGAAACGGTTGTAGTGCTCCGGATTGAGCCCGACGACCTCGAGCAGCTCCTGGACGCGGCGCTTGATCTCGGAGTCGGATCCGATCTTGTGGACCTGGAGCGCCTCGGCGACGATGAAGCCGACGCGCTTGCGGGGGTTCAGGCTCGCGTACGGGTCCTGGAAGATCATCATCAGCTCGCGCCGGACCGGCCGCATGTCGGCACGGCTCAGGTTCGTGATGTCGCGGCCGTTGAAGGTGATTTTGCCGCTCGTGGGATCGAGCAGGCGCATGAGGCAGCGCGCCATCGTCGACTTGCCGCAACCGGACTCGCCGACGACGCCGAGGGTCTCGCCCTCCTTGACCGTGAAGCTGATCCCGTCGACCGCCTTGACGGTCGCGACCTCTTTCTGGAAGACGATCCCGCGCGTGACGGGGAAGTGCTTGACCAGGTCCTCGACGACGAGGAGGTCGTCGCCGCTACCGCCACCGGATCCATTCGCGCTCATGCCGTCGAGCACCCTAACCTGCCTCGGCCAGTTGGCCGGCGAGAAGCTTCGCGACCTCGCGGTCCTTCGTCGGCTCGTCGAGGTGACAGGCCTGAAGATGTTGGGGCTGCTCGGAGACAGGCATGAGCCGCGGCTCCTCCGCCTTGCAGACGTCCATCACGTACGGGCAGCGCGGGTGGAAGCGGCAGCCTCGGGGCGGGTTGAGGAGCGACGGCGGCTGGCCCTGAATCTGGACGAGCCGCTCGACGTCGGCGTCGAGGCGCGGGAGTGAGCCGAGGAGGCCCCAGGTGTAGGGGTGGTGCGGCCGCGTGAAGATCTCGTCGACCGTGCCTTCCTCCGCCACGCGGCCCGCGTACATGACGACGACATCGTCAGCGATCTCCGCGACCACGCCGAGGTCGTGCGTGATCATGATGATCGCCGTGTTGAACTCCTCCTGGAGCTTCAACATCAGGTTCAGGATCTGCGCCTGGGTCGTCACGTCGAGCGCCGTCGTGGGCTCGTCCGCGATCAGGAGGTCGGGCTCGTTGATCAGCGACATCGCGATCATCACGCGCTGGCGCATCCCGCCCGAGAACTGGTGCGGATAGTCGTCGATCCGCCGGTCGGCCCGCGGGATCCCGACCGCCTTCAGGAGCTCGAGCGAGCGGGCGCGGGCCTCCTTTTTCGAGACGTCGCGGTGGAGCAGGACGGCCTCGTTCAGCTGCTTGCCGATCGTGTGAACCGGGTTCAGCGAGGTCATCGGGTCCTGGAAGATCATGGCGACGTCGTTCCCGCGCAGGTCGCGCAGGCGGCGGGCGCTCATCGTCAGGAGGTCCTCGCCCTTGAAGACCGCCTCGCCGCTCGAAATGGCGCTCTGCTTGTTGTTCAGGCCCATGATCGAGAGGCAGGTGACGCTCTTGCCGCAGCCGGACTCGCCGACGATCCCGAGCGTCTTGCCCTTGTCGACCGAGAACGAGATTCCGTCGACCGCTTTGACGATGCCGTCGTCCGTACGGAAGCTCGTCCGCAGGTCGTTCACTTCTAGGAGCGCCATCAGGTGAGTCTAATCCGCGGATCGATCCACGCGTAGAGCAAGTCGACGATCAGGTTGAAGACGATGATGCAGAGCGTCGAGAAGACGACAATTCCCTGGATCACGGGAAGGTCGAAGTTCTCGTACGAGACGAGCACCTGACGGCCGAGGCCAGGCAGGGAATAGATCGACTCGGTGAAGATGGCACCTCCGAGCGCGAGCCCGATGTCCATCCCGAGGATCGTCACCACCGGGAGCAGACTGTTCCGCAAGACGTGGGAGCGGATCACCTGGCCCTCCGGCGCGCCCTTCGCGCGAGCGGTCCGTACGTAGTCCTCGTTCATCGTCTCCATCACGTTCGCCCGGATCAGACGCACGTAGAGCGCGGCGAAGAGGATGGCGAAGGTAATCCAGGGCAGAATCATGTGGTAGAACCACTGCACGGGTCCGCCCTGCTCCTGCGTCGGATTGAAAAAGTCCGAGTAGCCGGTGATCGGCGTCCAGCCGAGCTTGAAACCGATGAAGTAGGCGAGAATCAAGCCGATCCAGACCGGGTGCGCCGAGATACCTATCAGCACGAACACCATCCCTGCCCTATCGATCAACGATCTCGGCTTGAGCGCTGAGATGATCCCGATCGGGAGTGAGATGAGAAGCCAAAGGACGGCGCCGCCGAAGACGAGCGAGGCCGTCACGGGCGCGGAGCGGATCACAATGTCGTTGACGTCCTGGCGGTTCACGAACGACGTGCCGAGAGACTGGTGACCGACGAGCTCCCAGAGGAAGCGTCCGTACTGCTCGTAGACCGGCTCGTTCAGATGCAGGCGATCGGCGACCTTCTGCACGTCCGCGGGCGTCGCGCCCTGGCCTGCGGCCAGTCGCGCCGGGTCGGACGGCGTGATGAAGAAGATGACGTACGTGACCAGCGTGACGGCGAGGAAGAGGACGATCGCCCAGAGGACTCGTCTGATCAGGTACTGGAACACGGGGGCCTCGCTTGCTCGGGGGGTGGTTGCAGCCTGGAGTATGACCGGGGGAGGCGCCTCGTGCGAGGCGCCTCCCCGGTCGGCGCAGCGTCTTACTTGATCGCCGTCGCGTTGATGACCATCCCGGCGTAGACCGGGTGGTAGATGTAGTTCGTGATCCGGGCCGAGATGAACTCGCGCGTGTTGCCGTTCGAGAGCGGCGCCCACGGGGCGAGGTTCTTCATCAGGTCGATGTCGAGCTGGCCGTACGCCTTGTAACGGGCGTCACCGGACAGCTTCGCGGCCTTCTTCATCCGCACGTTGTACGCCTGGTTGTTCAGGTAGGAGTAGTTCGAGTTGTTCGCGTCCTGGATGTTGTCGCCGTCCAGGAGCACGTTGATGAAGTCGAACGGATCCGGATAGTCGGCGAGCCAGCCGATCAGGAACATGTCGAAGTCCCCGGCCTGCGCCTGGGCCTTCGTGCCCGCCGTCTTGATCGCAACCGCGAACGGCTGCGGCTTTACCTTGACCGTGAATCCGGCCTGCTCGAGGTTGAACTTGACGATCTGCCCACGGGCGACCGAGGTCGCGGACGTGGTGTGGAGCAGGTTGATCGTCGAGTTGTCCGCGAGCGTCTTCGCCCGGGTCGGATTCGCGCCCTTCAGCGGATAGATGTCCGCCTGCTTGAAGCCACGCATGTTCGGCGGGAGGATCTGATCCGTCCGTGCGCCAGCGAACTTACCGGCGACGCGAAGCAGCGCCGGACGGTCGATAGCGAAGTTCACGGCCTTGCGGTTCGAGACCTTGCCGAGCGGCCCGCCGATCGTGTTCAGCGAGAGGTACGTCGTCGAGACGACCGAGTTCACGAAGAAGCGGAACGGGCCGCCCTTGTGGACGCCGAACTCAGTCGCCAGGCCGGCGATCGCGGTGGAGGGAGTTCCACCTGCGTCATAGTCGGCCTGACCAGCGCGCACCTGGAGGAGGCTCTGGTTCTGATCGGTGTTGACCGTGTAGACGATCCGGTCTGCGTTCTGCGGGCGATTGCCCTTGTAGAACGTGTTCCGCTCGAGCGTCAGGCCCTTGCCGATGTCGCGGCTCGCGATCTTGTACGGGCCCGCCGAGGGGTACACGCTGACGCCCTTCGGGTCGACCGGCATGCTCGGCTTGACCGCCGCGAAGAACGGCATCGCGACCTCGGCGAGGAACGTCGGGTCCGCCTGCGTGAGCCGTACGGTGAAGGTCTGACCCTTCGCCGTGACACCCGAGATCGAACCGGCCTGGCCGTTGTTGCGCCGGTCAGCGCCGACGATGGTGTGCATGAACGCGATCGCCGGCGACGCCTGCTTCGGGTCGGCGGCACGCTCGAACGCCCGCTTGAACGAGGCGGCCGTGAGAGCCGAGCCATCGCTGAACTTGATCCCCTTGCGGACGGTGAACGTGTACGTCTTGCCGTCACGCGAGACCCGCGGGAAGCCCGCAGCGGCCTCGGGGATGAGACGCGATCCCTCGGCGCCCGGCTTGTCCGGGTAGTTCATGAGCGTCATGTTGACCGCGAACAGCATCTGCCAGCCCAGCGAGTCGTACGCGAGGGCCGGGTCGGTGTACTCGAAGTCGGTGTTCGAGGCGTTGAGACGCAGGGTGCCGCCCCGCTTCACCTCGGACGAACCGGCCTTCTGTGCACTGGCGCTCGCTGCCCCAGCAAAGCTGGAAGCGACGAGCAAGCAGGCTCCGATCACCATCATGGCGACCGAGAGCGACAGCTTTTTGTGCATCGGACTCCTTCCGTAACTTCGGGCCACCCGGCGGATGCCGGATCGACCCACGATTGCAACCACCGCGGCATAAGACGCGGATGCGCGCGTTTAGTTAGAGCGTGCTGAAAGAAGTTTCGACTGCTCGGGCCTGGACGCCGCCTAGCGAGCGTGCCGGGGGTCGAACGCGTCCCTCAAGCCGTCTCCGAGGAGGTTGAAGGCGAGGGTCGTGAAGAGGATCGCGAGGCCCGGCCAGACCATCAGCCAGGGTTGGGAGAGGTAGTAGTTCGGGCCTTCGGAGAGGAGCGTGCCCCAGCTCGCGGTCGGGGCCACGATCCCGAGCCCGAGGAAGGAGAGCCCTGCCTCGCCGATCACGTTCGAGGCGACGATCAATGTGGAGTAGACGATCAGCGGCGCGACGAGGTGGGGCAGGAGATGTGAGCGCATGATCCGGAAGTCGGACGCCCCCGTCATCCGGGCAGCCTCGACGAACTCCTTCTCGCGCAGGGAGAGGATCTGGGAGCGGATGATCCGGGCCGGGTAGAACCAGCCGAAGATCCCGAAGATCAGGACCAGCGTGAAGACCCCTGGTTGGATCAGGCCGCCGAAGGTGACCGTGTTCAGGCGCTCACCGACCGTCGCCGCGACGGCGATGATGAAGAGGAGAGCCGGGAACGCCATCACGATCTCGGTGAGGCGGGAGACGATCGTGTCCACCCAGCCACGGTAGTAGCCGGCCATCAGTCCCATGATCAGCCCGATCGTGACGGAGAGGATCGTCGCCAGGACCGCGACCTCGAGCGAGGTCTGGGCGCCGTAGAGGAGCCGGAGGAACATGTCGCGGCCGAGTTGCGAGTCGGCGCCGAGAACGAAGAAGGTGTCCTTGAAGGCTTTTCCGTCGGCTGCCACGGCGCCCTGATAGGGCTCGGTATTGATCGTCGTAAGCGGCCCGACGGGTAGCTGCGAGTCCGCGTCGAGCCCGCCGGCGTAGATCTCGTTCGGGCCGTGCCCGAGGATTCGCTCGGCCACGGGTGCGCCGACGAAGGCGATGAGGAAGAGGAGGATGATGAAGACGCCGCCCGCGATCGCGACCTTGTCGCGCTTGAAGCGAAGCCAGACCTGCTCCCAGTAGCCGCGGGCCTTGATCCCCTCGATCTCGCCGAGCTCCCCGTGCGACTCGACCGCGATGGCGCTGGCGAGGCCGGCGCCGGAGGACATCAGATCGCGTTGCTTGTCAGGGGCCACGACGGGAGCTTAGACGAGCGTGTGAGGAATTTGTTTGCGCATGTGTTAACTCGCGCCCGCCGCCAGATGGGTGGAGGGGCAGCTCGGGCCGCGAAGCGGCCCCTTCAGGGGTCTTGCGCGACGAGCGTCCGCGAAAGCGGATGCTCGTCTTGCGCGGCTAGGACAGCGCTTCGGCGCCGGCGACGACCTCGAGGATCTCCTGGGTGATCTCGGCCTGGCGGGCACGGTTCATCTGCAGCGTCAGCGTCTCGATCAGCTCGTTCGCGTTCTTCGAGGCACTCCGCATCGCGGACATCTGCGCGCCCTGGAACGAGGCCGCCGACTCCAGGAGAGCCCGGTAGATCTGGGTCTCGAGGTAGACGGGCAAGAGCCGCGCGAGGATCTCTTCCGGCTCCGGCTCGAAGATGAAGTCGCCGCGCATCGCGTCGTCGGCGCGCTCCTCGTCGTCGGTCTCGAGGATGTCCGCCGAGATCGGGAGGAGCTCCTGCTCGGTCACGCGCTGGGTCAGCGCGGAGACGAAGGCGTTGTAGACGAGCACGACCTGGTCGAGCGTGCCATCGGTGTAGAGCTCCGCGACCCCGTGGGCCACCGCCTGGGCGTCGGCGTACGCGGGCCGGTCTGCGAAACCGACGAAGTCGGCGGCCGTCTCGTAACCGCGGAAGGCCAGCGTCGTCCGGCCCTTCTTGCCCACGACCACGAAGCGAACCTGCTTGCCCTCGGCCGAGAGCTCCCGCTCGAGCGCAAAGGCGCGCCGGAGAATCTGGCCGTTGAACGGGCCTGCGAGGCCCCGGTCGCCCGTGAGCAGGACGATCCCGACCGTCTTGACCTCCTCGCGGTGCTGAAGGAGCGGGAGGCCACGCACCGACGACGCCGAGCGGCCGACGCCGGCGATCAGCTCGCGCATCGTCTCGGCGTACGGGCGCATCGCCTCGATCCGCTGCTGCGCGCGGCGCAGGCGGGCTGAGGCGACGAGCTCGAGCGCCTTCGTGATCTTGCTCGTGTTGCGGACGGAGCGCGTCCGCCGCTTGAGATCCTGAACGGAGGCCATCTAGGCGATGAGCCCGGTTTCCTGCTCGACGTTGAACCCGCCGATGAACTTCTTCAGCTCCGCGTCGATCTTCTCCGTCAGCTCGTCCGAGAGATCCTTCGTCTCGTCGATCTGCGCGTAGATCGTCTTCTCCGTGCGGAGGTGCTCGCGGAGCTCGTCGTGGAAGCGGGCGATCTGAGCGGTCGGGATCTCGTCGAGGAAGCCGTTGATCCCCGCGTAGAGGGCGACGACCTGCTCGGCGTGCGGCCAGGGCTTGTACTGCGGCTGGTTCAGGGTCGCGACCATCCGCTCGCCGCGGGCGAGGGTCTTCTGCGTCGCCGGGTCGAGCTCGGAGCCGAACTGGGAGAACGCCTCCAGCTCGCGGTACTGAGCGAGCTCGAGCCGCAGGCGCCCAGCGACCTTCCGCATCGCCTTCGTCTGGGCGGAGCCGCCGACGCGGGAGACGGACGTGCCGACGTTGATCGCCGGCCGGATCCCCGAGTAGAAGAGGTCGGCCTCGAGGAAGATCTGCCCGTCGGTGATCGAGATCACGTTCGTCGGGATGTAGGCGGAGATGTCGCCGGCCTGCGTTTCGATGATCGGAAGCGCGGTCAGCGAGCCGCCTCCGAGGTCGTCGCTCAGCTTGCAGGCCCGCTCGAGCAGCCGCGAGTGGAGGTAGAAGACGTCACCGGGATACGCCTCGCGGCCCGGCGGGCGGCGGAGCAGCAGCGAGAGCTGCCGGTAGGCGTCGGCGTGCTTGGTCAGGTCGTCGTAGATGATCAGCGCGTGCTTCCCGTTGTAGAGGAAGTACTCGCCCATCGCAGCGCCGGCGAACGGCGCCATCCACTTGATCGGGGCGGCCTCGTGGGCCGCCGCGGAGACGATGATCGTGTAGTCCATCGCGCCCTCTTCCTTCAGGCGCTCGTAGACCTGGGCGACCGTCGAGCCCTTCTGCCCGATCGCGACGTAGATGCAGATCACGTCGGTGTCGCGCTGATTGATGATCGCGTCGATCGCGACCGCGGTCTTGCCGGTGCCTCGGTCGCCGATGATCAGCTCGCGCTGGCCGCGGCCGACGTTCGTCATCGAGTCGATCGCCTTGACGCCCGTCTGGAGCGGCTCCTTCACGGGCTGGCGCTCGATCACGCCGGGCGCCTTGAACTCGAGCGGGCGGCGCTCGGTCGTCGCGATGTCGCCGGCGCCGTCGAGCGGCTCGCCGAGCGGGTTGACGACGCGCCCGAGCAGGGCATCGCCGACCGGGACGCTGACGACGGCACCCGTGCGGCGCACGGGCTCACCCTCCTTGACCTCCTGCCACTCGCCGAAGAGCGCGACTCCGACGTTGTCCTCCTCGAGGTTGAACGCGATCCCGACGACGCCGTGCTCGAACTCGAGCCGCTCGAGCGCGATGCAGTTCTCGAGCCCGTGGACGCGTGCGATCCCGTCGCCGAGCTGGAGGACGGTGCCGACCTCGGAGAGGTCCGTCTGGACGTCGTACTGCTCGATCCGGGACTTGAGGATCGAAGTGATCTCTTCGGGGCGTAGCTTCACTCTGTGGCTCCTTCGGGAAGGCGAATGGGGGCGGGGATCTAGGTCAGTCTGAGCGCGGCGCTCGAGGAGCCGCTGTTGCCGGCCGGGTCGACGGCGACGACGGTGAAGCGAAGGGCACCCGTCATGCCCTTCGGCGCGCGCCAGACTCCGAAGGCGACGCCGGCGCGGGTGGTCAGCCTGGATCGGCCGACGACCTCGAGACCGCGGCGGACGACGACCTGGACGGTCGCGCTCTCGGAGACGCGGAAGCGGAGCTTGACGAGGGCGCCGGCCCGACCCGAGCTCGCGAGCGCCTGGACACGCGGCGCGACCACGTCGGGAGCAGCGACGAGCGGCGGCGTGACCGCGAGCGGGCTGCGCTCGAGGCTGCCGCACCAGTCGGTGGTCACTCCCTCGTCCTCGAAGTACTTGCCCGCGAAGACGCGCTTGTCGTCGTCACGGATGATCGAGACGGTGAAGCTGCCGGACATGAAATCCTCGCGGCCGTTGAACCTGCCGATGATCGTCTTCCCGTCCGCCCCGGTCGTGCAGGCGACGAGATCTCCGCCCTCGACGTAGCTGCCGCGGAAGAAGAGCGTCGACGGATCGGTCGAGCAGCCTTCGAAGATCTTGCCGCCGAAGTTGTGGCCGATCATCGCGACGCCTTCCTCGTGCCGGATCTGCCGCCACTTGAGCGTCCCGAGCGGATCGGTGACCTTCCCGTTCTCCATCAGGAAGGCCGGCCAGGTGCCGGACCAGAAGTCGTCGACGGTCGCATCCGCGGACGCGCCGCCCGCGGGCACAATAGCCAGCATGAGAGCTGCAGCGACGAGGGCGACGAGGGTGCGCATCGCGGTCAAGGGTAGCGCTGCCCTCGTGCTCGCGGTCGCGGCGCTCGCGGGCTGCGGCGGCAGCGACACGGCCGGCGAGGACTCGATCGAGACGGTGCGGAACGCGGTCGTCGGCTTCGGGACGACCCAGGCCGTGCGCTGCGAGGACGCGGGCCCGCTCGAGCTGCGCGGGCTCGACGTCGTGCGCTGCGGGTTCGAGGAGGAGGAGGACGAGTCAGGTGTCATGAGAGCGCAGGATCGCTGCTACGTGGTCGAGTCCGGTGCTGTCGTAGACGTCACGCGCGAGCTTCCGGTTGGGACGTCGTGCATGGTCAGCTCTGCCTGACGAGGTCGTGCCGCAACCCCTCGATCCGGCCGCGCACGCTGGCGTCGACCCGGAGTGAGCCGGCCTGGAGGATGATCCCGCCGATCAGCGCCGGATCGACCTTGCGCGTCGCCTCGACCGAGCGGCCGGAAGCCTTCTCGATCTGGCTCAGGATCGAAGCCGCCTCGTCGTCCGACAGCTCGAACGCCGTCGTCAGCTCGACCGTCAGCCGCTTCTCCTCCGCGGCGACGAGCCGATCGAGCTCGCGGTAGATCTCCTCGATCTCGGTCGCCCGCCCCTTCTCGGCGGCGAGAAGGACGAAGTTGCGCGTCAGCTCGTCTGCGTCGCCGAGGATCTCTCCCAGCACCTCTGCCTTCGTTGCCGAGTCGAGCTCGGGGTTCGCGAGCACGTTGCGGAGCTCGGGCACCGCCGCGATCGCGGCCGCGAAGTCCCCGACCTGCTCGTGGACGACGTCGAGCTTCCCCTGCTCTTTCGCGGCCTGGAAGAGCGACCGCGCGTACATGCGGTGCGAGACCGCCATGACGCTAGACGCGCTCCTGCTCGAGTGCGGAGAAGTCGAGCTCGCCGATCGCGTCCTCGATCAGGCGGCGATGGTCGTCGCGGTCGAGAACCTTGCCGGCGACCTTGCTCGTCGCGATGAGCGTGAGCTCGGCGACCTCGCCGCGGATCTGCTCGAGCGCGCGGGCGGTCTCGGCCTCGATCTGCTTGCGCGTGTCCTCGAGCCGGCGCTGCCGGTCGACCTCGATCTCCTCGCGGGCGCGGTCGCGCTGCGAGTCGGCGACCTTGCGGGCCTCGGCGAGGATCTCCCCCGCCTCGTTCTTGGACTGCGCGATCAGCGCCTTGTGCTCCTCGAGCAGCTTGCGGGCCTCGCTTCGCGCGTGCTCGGCCTCCTCGACGGAGCTGCGGATCCGCTCGCGCCGGTCGTCGATCGTCTTCTGGATCGGCCCGAACGCGAACTTGCGCAGGACGAAGAAGGTGATCGCGAAGCAGACGAGCGTCCAAATCATCAGACCCGGGACGACGTCGATCAGAGGTGAAGCTGCGAGGAGCATGAGTGCGATTCCTTCCTGCTAGACGAGGACGTAGGCGAGCAGGCCGCCGATCAGGCCGTAGAAGACGACGGCCTCGGTGAGGGCGAAGCCGAGCCACTGGATGCCCGTGAGCTCGCCGCGCAGCTCGGGCTGGCGGGCGACCGCCTGGATCATCGAGCCGAAGATGTTGCCGATCCCGATTCCGGCGCCGAGCGAGCCGAGACCGATGCCGAGCGCGAGCGCGATCGCCTTGCCGGCGTCGACGTTCGAGGCGGCTTCCTGAGCGAGCAAGTTGAACAACGTTTCCTCCTTGGGGGTTCGAGCTAATGCTCGGGTTCGATTGCCGAGCCGATGTAGATCGCGGAAAGGGCGGCGAAGATGAAGGCCTGGATCGAGACGACGATCACGACCTCGAAGAGGTAGAAGAGCGTGGCCGCGCCGATCACGAGCGGTGCGATGAAGAGATTGCCGAGCACGAAGATCAGGCCGATGAACGTGAGGATCAGCATGTGGCCCGCGAGCATGTTCGCGTAGAGCCGGATGCTCAGGCTGACGAGCCGCATGAACTGGCCGAGCACCTCGAGCGGCACGATCAGCGGGTACATCGCCTTGGGCACGTCCGGGATCCAGCTCTTGACGTACTTGATCGGCCCGTTGTGGCGCACGCCCTCGATGTGGGTGAAGACGAACGTCATGAAGGCAAGCGCGAGCGTGACCGAGATCGAGGACGTCGCCGCGTAGAGCGCGAGGGTGGGCAGCTCGAGCCCGAAGAGCTCGAACTTCTCGTTCGAGAGCGGGAGCGGGATGAACGAGATCATGTTCAGGACCCAGATGAAGAGCATCAGCGTCGCCACGTAGGGAAACCAGCGACCGATCGCCTTCGTGGGCAGGCCCTGCTCGGCGACCTGCGTCTGCGCGATCTCGTAGACCATCTCGCCGACCGCCTGGCGGCGCGCGGGGTCGTTCTTCGAGCCGACCTTGATCCGCATCAGGGCGAGGCCGAGCGCGATCGTCACGATCGTCCCGAGGATCAGATAGGCGACGGCCTTGTTGATCGAGAGGTCGAGCGGGCCGAGATGGATCGGGATCCACTCGCCGACCTCGAAGTCGTGCTCCGGGTTGAACTCCTCCGACTCCTCGGCCGCGAGGGCGACCGACGGGAGGAGCAGGAGCAGCCCGAGCGCGAGCGTGAGCAGCCGCCTAAGCACGCGCTTCTCCGCTGAAGTAGAGAGCGAGGGCGACCGCGAGCTCGAGCGTGTAAGCAAGCGCGTAGAGGAGGACGACGGCGAGCGCGAGCCGCGCGTCCGTTGCTGCGAGCACGAGCACGACAACCATCACCGCGAGCGCTCGAAAGGTCATGCCAAAGCCCATCACTCCTCCGGCGGCGAGGTTACCCGTGCCGAGCTTGAGGTGCGTCAGTAGGGCGGCGAGGAGGCGCGAGGCGGTCCAGAGGACGGCCCCGATCACCCAGCCTCGGAGCGACCAGCCGGC
>Ga0136611_10000382_pt1 | contig 28695 bp, 19 predicted proteins | sample AntDrymUQ2232306_2_FD_106645 | JGI IMG/M metagenome (GOLD analysis project Ga0136611, IMG submission 106645) | Polar desert sand microbial communities from Dry Valleys, Antarctica - metaG UQ223 (23.06) | ecosystem: Environmental > Terrestrial > Soil > Desert | place: Antarctica: Dry Valley...
GCGGCGGCGACGGCCTACGAATCGCGGCTGCTGCAGGCGCTCGCCGGCTCGCCGTCGGCGGCGACCCTGACGACGATGTCGTGGGAGGGACTCCACTACCGAATCGATCTGTTTGCGGCCGAACACGCGCGGCTCAAACGCATCCGCGAGCAGATCGAATCGCCTGGGCTTGATGCGGCGATTGCGTCCGGCGATGCCGAGAAGATCGCCGATGCCTTGCTGGCGCTGGTCTACGCGCCGGCGCTGGGCGATCCTGAAGGCCCGGCGCTGCTCGGCGGCGATATCGCGCAGCGTCACAACTTCGGCCTGGTCGGTCCCGCCGGCATGCGCCGCGATTTCGTGGCGTGGTCGCTGCCGCGTGAGCAGGTCGGGGACGGATCGCCATGGCACCTCGAAGGTTCTATCCTCGGGCTCGACATCGCGCTCGCGCGCCTGGCGCTGCGACGCATCGAGAGTGACGAGATGCCGTCGGCGCCGACGATCAATCTGAACGATCAGCTGACCTTCGCGCGCACGGTGATGGCGCTCAACCCGCGTGCGCTGCGCGATCAGGACCGCGATCGGATCGTCGCGGCGATCGCCCGCGGCCGCGAGCGCGTGAAAGCCGCCGGCGCCAACATGCCTGCCGTGCTGGCACTCGTCACCGAGGCGCAGCTGCCGACCTGGGTGCGGCAGACATTGGTCTGGACGGTCACGCGCACCCCCGACGCGGTGCCCGCGCTGTTTGGCCTTCGGGACTTGATGTGGCTCGGCAAGCCGGAGCTTCCGCGCGAGACGCTCGATCGGTGGGGCGTGTATTCGGAGAACCTCGACAGCCGGCTCAGGACGGCGATGCCCGCGTCCGCGCCGTGGGAATATTTCGGCGGCCGTCCCGACGGCGGACTGATCGCCACGCAAGCGCCGGACCTGGTGCTGCGGCTGGCGGAAGAAAGTGCACGGCTGAAGTTACCTGCGCCGCTGGTGCCCAGCCTGCTCATGTATGCCGTGCAAGACTACTGGCACGACGTCGATTCGCGGTTCCCGGACGACTGGCCGGCGATGGCGCGGCAGGCACTGGCGCTTTCGCCGTCGCGGGTAGAAGATTACGTGGCGGCGCTGGCCGGCGGCGGGCCCTTACGCCCACAGTAAAACGGAACCTGCTACATTTTTTCGGTTAGCGTAAGTTTGCGGGGCCTGGACCCTATGCACTTTATGCGGACTATTGGCGTACTTCTCGTACTCTCGGCGGCGCTCGTCGCGCAGGAACCGCAACCACCGGCTGAACTCGCCATCCGCATGGTGTTGCCGGAGGCGAATTCGTACGTCAGCGGCATCACGAAGCTCAAGGCCGAAATCTTGCCGAACATGCTGGCGTCGCGCGTCGCGCAGATCCTGTTCTTCGCCGACGGCAAGCAGGTGTGCAACGTGCTCGACCCGGTCGCGGCCGAGTGCGAGTGGGATGCCGGCGCCGAAGTGCGGCCGCACGTGTTTCGCGTCGTCGCCAACCTGATCGGCGGCGGGCGCATCGTCGCCAGCTCTCGCGCCAAGGGTCTCGGCCAGGTCGAAAAAGTATCGGTCGACGTGGTGCAAATCACCGCGGTCGTCACCGAGCGCAATCGATTCGTCTCCGGACTGCAGCAATCCGCGTTCAAGTTGACCGAAGACGGCGTGCCGCAAACCATCGGCCACTTCTCGGCGGAGGGCTCGCCGCTCGAGATCGTGGTGGCGGTCGATGTCAGCGAAAGCATGACGCTGGCAATGCCGCAGCTGAAGAACGCGGTGAAGAAATTCCTGGCGGCGCTCGGCCCGAAGGATCAAGTCACCGTGGCGGCGTTCAACGACAACATGTTCACGCTCACCAAGCGTGAGACCAGCGTGGCGCAACGCACCCGCGCCATCGATCGCCTGACCGCCTGGGGCGGCACCGCGCTTTACGACGTGATGATCCGGGGGGTGCAGCAGTTATCGAAGCAGCCGGGCCGCCGCGTGCTGGTGGTCTTCAGCGATGGCGACGACCGCACCAGCCACTCGACCATCCACGCCGTCGAACAGGCGGTGCGCGCCAACGATGCCACGCTGTTCATGGTGGCGCTCGGCCGGGGCGTCAAGGAAGCGCAGCTCAAGTCAGGCATCGAGCGCCTGGTCGAACTGAGCGGCGGCCGGGCGCTATTCGTCGAGCGCAGCGATCAACTCGATCGGCCGTTCGCCGAGATCCTCGAAGAGTTGTCAAACCAGTACATCCTCGGCTACGAGTCGAAGAACACGGCGCGCAACGGCGCCTGGCGTGAAGTGAAGGTCGAGATTCCTGGCGGCGACTTCAACGTGCGCGCGCGGCAGGGCTATCGCGCGCCGGGCTCGTAAATGGGGGCCACACCGACGTTCGCACTCGCAGCGATCGTGCTGGCGTGCTCGATCGCGCTCCAGGCGCAGCAGGCCACCGCACCCCAGCCGCCGCAGATCGCGAAGCCGTCCTTCGAAACCAAGGCCGAGATCGTGCTCGTCGATGTCAACGTCGTCGATCGCGACGCCAGGCCGGTCGCGACCCTGACGGCGGCCGACTTCGAGCTCGAGGTCAACGGCCAGCCGCGCACGATCGATACCGTGCAGTTCATTTCGACCACCCCGACCAACACCACCGCCGCCACGCCGCGTGAGGCCGCCTACACCTCCAACGAGACCGCGACGACCGGGCGCTTGTTACTGTTCGTGGTCGACGAAGGCAGCCTGCGCGTCGGCGCCAACCGCACGGTGCTGCGCAGCGCGCAATCGTTGTTCGAACGGCTGGCGCCCGGCGACATGGTCGGCCTGGCCCGCCTGCCGAATGGCGCCGGCGGGGTCGAGTTCACCGTCGATCGCAAGCGCATCACCGATGCGTTGATGAGAGTCACCGGCGCGCCCAACATGCGCGCGGGGATGGCGCAAGTCAACATCAGCGAGGCGTGGGCCCTCGAGAGCAACGACGAGAGCACGTTTCAGAACGCCGTCAGCCGCGAGTGCAGCGGCATGAGCGGCCCGGACCTCGAAGCCTGCCGTAATGCACTTGAAGCCGACGCCAGGGCGATGCTGCTCGAGGCCAGCTCGCGCGCCCGCGCGACCCTGCAGTCGCTCGAAGCCCTGCTCAAGAACCTGGTTCAGCTCAAGACGCCCGTCAACATCGTGATGATCTCGGAGGGCATGTTCGTAGCGCGCGATCGCCAGAACATGGCCGTTCTCGGTCGCCTCGCGGCGGAAGCGCGGGCCACGATCCACATCATCCGGCCGGCGCAGAATTTCTTCGACGTCGAGGAGCGAGCGTCAAGTCGCTCGTCGCGGTTGTTTGACGACGGGTTGATGAGCGAGGGGCTCGATCAAGTGGCCGGCCAGACGCGCGGATCGATGAGCGTCGTCAACGGCGACGGCAAGATCGCGTTCGACCGGCTCGGCCGCGAGCTGTCCGGTTACTACCTGCTTGGCTTCGAGCCCAACGAGGCTGATCGCACAGGCCTCGAGCGGCGCATCAAGGTCGAGGTAAAAACGCGCGGGCTGACGGTGCGCGCCAGGCCGACCTTCGTCGTGCCGGCCGCGGAGACCGCGGCGAAGAAGGAGATGACGCCGATGCAGCAGCTCGGCGAAGTGCTGAAGAATCCGTTGCCGGTTCGCGCCCTGCCGATGCGCGTCGCCACCTACACCGCGATCGAGAGCGGCGCCGCGAAGGTTCGCGTCATCATCACCGCCGAAGTCGGCGACGCGGCGAACGACTCCGCCGAATGGCCGGTCGGCGTCATCGTCCTCGACAAGAACGACAAGATCGTCGTGAATCGCGGCGGCGTCTCGACGCTCGCGCCGGCCAGCAAAGGGCTCGACTCACCGCGCTTGCTGTTGACGTCGGTGGCGCTCGATCCCGGTGAGTACACCTTGCGCATCGGCGCGGTTGACGAGACCGGCCGCGGCGGCAGCGTGCATCACTCGATCAACGCGCGCCTCAACAAGGGGCCAAGCGGCATCAGCGTCTCCGATTTGATGCTCGTTCCGCAGCCGCCGGTCGCCGGAGAATTGCCGCGCCCCAGGCCGACGACCGTCATCGACAACGAGACGGTGTCGGCGATGCTCGAGATGACCGGCGCCGATCAGGGGTTGCTCGGCCGTACGAAAGTCACGCTGCAGATTTCCGATGCGGAGAACGGCAATGCGCTGGTCAACGTGGAAGCCAGGCAGGTGGCGCGCGGGAACATCCGCGCCTTTGCGGCACAGATGCGCCTCGGCGTGTTGCCGCCAGGCGAGTACGTCGCGCGCGCGGTAATCAATACGCCCGGCCAGCCCGAAATGCGTTTAACACGCGCGTTCATGCTGTCGCCGGTGGCGGACACCTCGGAACCGCCGCCTGATCTCGGCGTGCCGCTCGATCCCGATGCGCCTCCGGCGCCGGTGGCGCCGTCCAAGATTCTGGCGCCGGTACCGCGTTTCTCTGCGCGCACGATCCTGATTCCCGAAGTGGTGCGGCCCTTCCTCGAGGGGCTCTCGGACCTGCATCCGCCGTCCCCCTCAGTGGAAGCCGTCATCGAGAAGGCCAAGAGCGGCAATTACGATGCGCCGGCGGAACGAGGTGAATCGCCTGATGACGAATTGAATCTCGCCTTCGTGCGCGGCCTCAGCGCGCTCAGCAAAGGCGAGGTCGCGCAGGCCGCGGCGTGGTTCCAGCAGACGTTGAAGGGCGCATCCGATTTTCTGGGCGCGGCGTTTTATCTCGGCGCCACGCACGCGGTGAGCGGCCGCGATCGCGAGGCGATCGGCGCGTGGCAGATGGCGCTGCTCAGCGAGAATCCCGGCGCGGTGTATCCGGCACTGGTGGATGCGCTGTTGCGCACTGGGGACGGCCGCCAAGCGCTCGACGTCATCGAAGAAGCGCCCGACGCGTGGCGGAATGACGACGAGCGCCTGAAACGCGAAGCGCTCGCGCTCGCGATGCTCGGCGATTACAGCGGCGCGCTGCCAAAGCTGAAGGATCAGCTCGATAACACCAGCAAAGACGATCAGCCGTTGCTGTTCGTGGCCATCCAGGTGCTTTACAAGATGCACCAGCAGGACAAGAGCCTCAGCCCGGACAACCTGCAGCGGTTCCGTAGTTACGTCGAGCGCCACCAGAAGCTCGGCGGCCCCGATCGCGCGATTGTTGAGACTTGGCGCCGGGCGGTGCTTGGGCGCTAGCGCTCTCTAGTTCGGTTTCATTCCTGCCACTTTGTTGATCGCCTGTGCGAACGTCTGCCAGATGATTCGCTGACGGACGAGCGTGCCTCGTCCGCCGGGCGTGAGGCGATAGTAACGCCGCCGGCGCTGGGCGGCTTTCTCAACCCATCGCCCTTCGATCAACCCCTTCGACTGCAGGCGATGCAGCGTTGGATAGAGAGAAGTGATGTGAAAGGAGATCGCCCCGTCAGAACGCTCCTCAATCTGCTTGCCGATTTCGTAGCCATGCCGTTCACGGTCCTCGAGGAGTGCAAGGATGAGCAATTCGGCACTGCCGCGCTTCATCTCGCGCTCCAGCATCGTTGAGCCCATATATTGTCTGGAACAATATCATGGGCGGCATTTGTTGAGGATTGAGCGCCGTGGGGAGAGATGACACAAGTCTTACAGTGCCGCGGGGAGGGTCTTGATACTGTTCATAGCGACATGATTCCCGTTACTGACATTTATGGCCGAAAGGCCTCCGACGGCCAGTTGAACACCATCACGGCCATCGCCATGGGCGTTTTCCACGTCCTCGCCATCGCGGCTTTTTTCTTCATTGATTGGGGCGCCATCGCCATGGCGGCGTTCCTGTGGTGGGTCGCCGGTTCGCTCGGCATCGGGATGGGCTACCATCGCCTCCTGACGCACCGCGGCTACAAGACGCCCAAGTGGATGGAGTACTTCCTCACCTTGTGCGGCACGCTCGCGCTCGAGGGCGGACCGATTTTCTGGGTCGCCACCCATCGCATTCATCACCAGCATTCGGATCACGAAGGCGATCCGCACACGCCCAAGGAAGGCACCTACTGGGCGCACGTCGGCTGGATCCTGACCGGCAAGGCGATGCACCACAACACCGAGGTGCTCGCTCGCTACACGCCCGATCTCAGCAAGGACAAGTTCCACGTCGCGCTGACCAAGTGGCACTGGGTGCCGCAGGTGATCGTCGGCCTGCTGCTCCTCGGCTTCGGCGGCATTCCGTATGTCCTGTGGGGCACGTTCTTCCGCACCACCTACGGCCTGCACTGCACCTGGCTGGTCAACTCGGCCACGCACCTCTGGGGCAAGCGCCGCTTCCAGACGCGCGATGACTCGCGCAACAGCTTCTGGGTCGCGATGATGACGTTCGGCGAAGGCTGGCACAACAACCACCACGCGCACCCGGTGTCGGCCCGCCATGGTCTCGCGTGGTACGAGTTCGACATGAACTGGATCGGCATCAGCACCATGAAATTCCTGGGCCTGGCCTGGGACGTCAAAGTCGCCAAGATCCGCGAGCCGCTCGCAGAAGAAGCCGCAGCATAGAATCAGGGGGTCGGGTCTGACCGCCTGACCCCTGACATGACACGTCGACAGACCGCCTCAATCGTCTTCGTCGTCCTCTGCGTCGTTCTCGTCGCCGGCGCCGTCACCCTCAACATCGGGTGGATTCTCGTCAACGGCAGGCGCGTGGCGCCGCTGGTGCTCGGCGTCAGCACCTTCGCCCTGATCATCGCCGGCCTCATCGTCTACACGGTGTTCCTGGTCCGCGAAATGGGCATCACCGAACAACAGGACAGCTTCCTCAACTCGGTCACGCACGAGTTGAAGACGCCGATCGCGTCGATTCGCCTCTACCTGGAGACGCTGCAGGCGCGCGAAGTCGGCGACGCGCAGCGCAAGGAGTTCTACCGGATCATGCTGCAGGATGCCGATCGCCTGCAGCACACGGTTGAGCAGGTGTTGCGCGCCGGCGTGGCGCGGCAACGCCGCAAGCTCGAACAACGCGCGCCGGTGGATCTCGGCTGGCTGGTCCAGGAGTGCATCGACACGGCGCGCACGCGCCACCACCTGGGTGAAGACGCGATCGTCTCGACCGGCGTCGATCTGCAGGCGCCGCTGGTCGTCAGCGGCGACGTCGACGATCTGCGCACCGCGGTCGCCAACCTGCTCGACAACGCCGTCAAGTACTCGAACGGCATGCCGCAGATCTCCGTACAGGTCGCGGGCGCCACGCCCGACACCGCGTGGGTGCGGGTCAAGGATGCCGGCGTCGGCATTCCCAAGGCGCAGCTCGGCCGCATCTTCAATCGCTTTTATCGTTTCCAGCCGCAGGGCTCGAAGGTCAAGGGCACCGGCCTGGGCCTCTATATCGTGCGCGCGATCGCCAAGCGCCACGGCGGCCGCGTCTTCGCCGAGAGCGCGGGCGAAGACAAGGGCTCCACGTTTACGCTCGAACTGCCGAGGGTGGTCAATTGAGCAAGATCCTGATCGTCGAAGACGAAGCGCACCTTGCCGATGGCCTGCGCTTCAACCTCGAGGCAGAAGGCCACGAGGTGGACATTGATGGGGATGGCCAGCAAGCGCTCGATCGCCTGCTGGCGAATCGCTCGCGCTACGACGCGGTGCTGCTCGACGTCATGCTTCCCGGCAAAGACGGCTTTTCGGTCGTCAAGCAACTGCGCACCGAGGGCCATTACGTCCCGGTGTTGATGTTGACCGCGCGCAGCAGGCCCGAGGACGTGCTCAACGGCTTTGAATCCGGCGCGGACGATTACCTGCCCAAGCCGTTCGAGCTGACTATTCTGCTCGCGCGCTTGCGCGGATTACTGCGCCGGCGCGAATGGCTGGCGCAGGAGCACGAGCACGAACAGATCACGTTCGCGGGGAAGAAGCTCGATCTCGAAGCGCTGGAGCTGCACGTCGGCGATAAGAAGTATCAGTTGACGCAGATGGAATGCGACCTGCTGCAATACCTGGCGAAGAACGCGGGCAAGGCGGTCTCGAGAAAGTCGATCCTCGAAGACGTGTGGGACCTGCATGAAGACACCGACACGCGCGCGATCGACAACTTCATCGTGCGCCTGAGGAGATATTTAGAAGCAGATCCACGGAAGCCTAAACACCTGGTGACCGTGAGAGGCGTGGGATATAAGCTCGTCGCGTGATTGTCCGGCTAAAGCCGGACACCACAAATGATTCTTTGTAGTGTCCGCCTTTAGGCGGACCTACTTCATTCCGAAAAGCAGAAACGCCGTCTTCTGCGTCTTGCGAAAATTATCATCCGACACGATCAGCAGGGTTGGCACCCCGTTGACGACCGGCCCGAACGCCATCCCTTCAAAATTCTCGAGCCGCGTCAACGCCGACGACAATCGTGGCGCGACGCTCTCGAAGTCCAGCAGCAGGCGCTTGCGAGCGTCCGGACCGATCAGCTCAACCGCGAACAACCGCACCGCATTGGCGGTGAACTGCCCGTCCTTGGTGATCAGGCATGCGCGCTCCATCGAGATCAGCGTCGTCTCGCTCAGCGCGAGGAGCTCGACCAGGCCATTCTCTCCGCCGGTGCACGTCTCGTCGAAGTTCTCGAGCCGCGGCGTCGGCGAGATCATGTAGCGCCATTGCCGTTTCGGCGTGAACGTCGAGCCGCTGCGCTCGAACTCGATCAACCGGCCGGGCGCGCCGCGATCGAACGTCACGCTGCCGTCCTGAATCAGCGGCTGCTCCAGTCCCGCGATGATTCGCCCGCGCGGCGTGATCGCCAGGCTTTCAAATCCCTGGTTGTCGCGCAGGCCGGTTATCCCGTCAGCGGTGACCTGAAATTCCTTCGGATAGTGGATCACGCCGGTGACGACCGCATCGCTGCTGACCTGGAGAATTGCGGGTTGCCACACCTCGCCGGTCTCGCTGACGCGATGCCCTTCCTCCCCCATCAGGAACCCGCCGCCCGGCAGCGCCACGATCGCCTCGAGATCGGATTGCGTCGCGATGCGCTCAGGAATGCGCGGCCCGGCGCGCAACGCCTGCATGCGAACGGGCGTGACGTCCAATCCCTTCGGCCCGTACGTAACGTTTAGCCACGCCACGCGCGTCCGCTCGCGGTCGTCAATTACCGCGATCCATTGTTTGGTGGCTGGGTCCGGAGCCAGGCCCGAAATGCTGCCGAACCCGCCACTGTCCTGGAGCTGTGGGTACACCGTTCCGCTGGCGCGGGTGAACTCGCCGAGCCACACCAGAAGCGGGAGCGGATTATCGAAAAATGCGACGGGTGCGCGAGAACTGCCGCATCCGTAGATGGTTAGCAGGAAGAAAACGAGCAGCAAGCCTTTGCGCAAGAGCTTCATGATACGGCACCAAACGGCGCACTTCCCCGTCCGGGGGTTCAACTGTCTCCCACCTTGCTGGTGTTAGATCCTGCAGTGTGCAAATCGCCAGATGGACTAGACTTAGGCGCCCTTTATAAGACTCGGTCGCCCTTGAACTTTCGGCTGGGCGACTCCATACGTCCGTTTCGACAATTTACTGGAGAGTGTCATGCGCCGGTTGCCCCCCCACCGCGTCGTGCATCGTTCGCTCGTCTCGTTTGCGGAGTCATCGTCGCCGCAGGCCTCGCGCTTACGACGATTGCGGCACAGATCCCTGGCCGCAACGTCAACATGGTCAGCGGGACGAAGTGGCCGGAAGGGGATCCGTTTCTCCAACGACAGAACGAACCTTCGATTGCGGCATCGACGCGCAATCCGCTGCACTTGCTCGGTGGTTCGAACGATTATCGGACCGTTGATGTGCCGTTCCCCGCGGACGGCAATGAAGAAACCGGGGACGCCTGGGTCGGGCTGTTCAAGTCGTTCGACGGAGGCCAGCGTTGGACGAGCACGTTGCTGCCGGGCTATCCACAGGATGTTTCTGCCGCGGGCCTCGCGTCGCCGCTCAAGCGCAAGGGCTACCAGGCTGGCGCCGATGCGGTGGTGCGCGCCGGGACGAGCGGACTGATTTATTACAGCGGACTGGCATTCGATCGCACGCCCGACGGAAAGAGCGGCATCTTCCTCGCGCGTTTCATCGACAACAACAACACCGAAAGCGGTGACCCGATTGCCTACCTCGGAACCACGATGGTCGCGGAGTCAAACGGTGCCCGCTTCTTCGACAAGCCCTGGATGGCAGTGGATATTCCGCGTGGCAATGCGCCGACCTGCCTCGTCTCCGGGAGCGACATCGTGCCGGGCGCCACGTTGCTAAACGGCAAGAGCCATCAACCCAAGAAGATTTCCACGAGTCCGATACCAGCGCCCAGCACGCAAACCATTCCGGCAGGCGGCATCTATATCGCCTTCAGCGCCATTACCGGGGAGGGCGCCGCGCTGCGTTCAGAAATTCTCCTTGCCCGCTCCACCGATTGCGGGGGCACGTGGTCGGCGCCGATAAAAGTCAGCCGCCCTGAAGATCCGATCAACCAAGGTGCGACCCTCGCGATCGATCCGCGCAACGGTAGCGTCTACCTGGCGTGGCGCCGCTTCTCGCTGTCCGCAACACCCTTGAACCCGAACCCGGCAGCCATCGACGCCATCATGGTGACGCGCCTGCCGTTCGGCGGCTCGAAGGTCGACCCACCGGGCACGGCCTACGGCTTCCCCGCGGCGCAGAGCCGGCGAACCGCGAGACAGCTTGAAAATCTGTTCGAGCATCGTGGCAAAGGCGATGATGACAAGGTCACATCAAGTGAGGCTGCGGAGGTCGCTGAGTTCGATCAAGGCAGTTCGGCGTTCAGTTTCCGCTCCAACGCCTACCCGACGATGACCGCTGATGGATCGGGGCGTGTCTATGTGGCTTGGAGCCAGCGCGGGTTCCCGGCGGATTCCGCGCCCGCGGACGGCGCACGCATCGTGGCCCTCACCACCCGGGACGGAAGGACGTTCACGCAGCCGCGGCCCGTCGACGACGATGGCCAGCGGGGCCATCAGTTGATGCCGTCGCTCGCGTTCGCAGGCGGCAAGCTGATGCTGGTCTACTATGACCTGCGCGAAACGCGTGCCGTCCTTCACGGCAAGTTTGTAACCGACACCTACACCACCGGTTTACGTAACACCATTGATATCCGCTCAGCGGCGGCCGCGCCTGGTGATTATCCGGACTTTGCGCCCTCGGTGAAGGTTTCCGACTATCTGATGGGGTTCAACACTCGAACACAGAGACTCGAGCAACTGCAGGTCAATCCGCCGAACCTGCCGATGTTCAGGCAGGGCACGACGCCGTTCATCGGCGACTACATCGATGTCGCCGCGGCGCCCGCGTTCGTGCCGGCCGCAGATGGCCAGTGGGCCTTCAACACCGCCGCAAACGGCCAGACGCCCGTGTTCCATGCGGCATGGACCGACAACCGCGATGTGCGTCCGCCGGTCAATGGCAATTGGACCGTCTACACCCCGGCGCGCATGAGCGCGAGCGGAGATGCTCCAGACAGCAAATTGATGCCGGGCGTGCCGGTCCCTGAATGCGTGGACGGAAACGCCGGGTCGCGCAACCAGAATGTATATTCCGCGCGCATCACCGGCGGGCTGCTGGCCGGCTCGCCCGGCAACACCAAGCCGCTTTCAACCACACTGCAACGCGGGTTTGTGGTGTTCGCGCAAAACGCGACCGGCGAAACGCGGCGCTTCCGTATGTCGATCCGCACGCAGCCACCGGGCAGCCGCGCGTCATTCGAGCAGTTCGGAGCACCGGCGCCACCGGTCACAGTGCTGGAGATGAACGTCCCGCCGCGCTCGACCGCATCACGCACGGTGTATGCGACATCGACCGACCGGCACGCAACCATCCCGGTCGACGTCGTCGAAACCACCCCGCCGAACGGGGCCGGCACGCCGGTGTCGCTTAATCTCGCCAGTACCGTGCTGCTCAATCCGGATATCGAGAACCCCGACATCGAAAATCCCAGCTTCGTAAATGCGGAAGTCTATAACCCCGACATCGAGAATCCGGATATTGAAAATCCGGACATCGAGAACCCTGATATCGCAAACGTTCAACTTATGAATCCCGATATCGAGAATCCGGACATTGAAAACCCGGATATCGAGAATCCGGACATTGAAAATGTCCTCGTCGCCAACCCGGACATTGAAAACCTCACCATCTCGAATCCCGACATCGAGAATCCGGATATTGAGAATCCCGACATCGAGAACCCTGATATCGAGAACCCTGATATCGAGAACGGCTCGATTGCTGATGTGACCTGGAAGGTGTCGAACAGCGGCAATACAACGTCGGCGTTCAACGTCAATATCTTCCTCGCGCAGCAGCAATTGCCGGATGGCGTCAAGACGCAGTTGATCCTGTTCAAGACCTACCGTACGCCGGTAACCGTGCCGAACAAGTGCCAGCTTGGTTTCCAGACCCGCAATATCCTGGTGGGCAACATCCTTAACCCGAACTTCATCCTGCCGGGCTCTCAAGGCATAGCTGACCAGAACGATCCGTCGGACAAGAACGCATCGATCTATCTTTCACCGGGTGAAGAAGGCCGCATCACGTTGCGAATCATCCACGCCGACCTCCCGCCGACCTCCCAAGTGACCAACCCTGATGGGTCGACGAAGCTGGTGCGCATCAGTCCGGCCTTCGCCCCGAACAGCGGCACCACCCTGGCGATCTCTTCTCAGGGTGTGGGCACCGCGGAGGCGTCCAGCGGCAAGCTCGATCCACCGCTGGTGACGCCGACGGGCAGCAACCTGTTCTTCCTGCAAATGCCGCTCGACGGCGTCGCTGGAGCACCGCTGGTTCCCGCAGTGCGAGTGCAGGTTCGCGACAACTTTACCGGCACGCCGATCTCCGGCGCGCCAGTCTCGCTGGCCCTCCATCAAAATGCCGGAGCCGCCGTGCTGAGCGGTAACATCGCTTTCTCCGGCCCGGACGGCATTGCCCAGTTCCCGGAAGCGTCCGTCAACATTGTGGGCGCCGGCTTCACCGTGCTGGTCACGGCGGTAATACCAGGCGCAGAGGCTTCCGCCGAATCTACTGCATTCAACATCGTCTCGTCGGTGACCCTCACCACGACTGCGGTGGCCGATGCCGTCACGGGTGTCGCTTACGCGCTGGCAGTCAATGCGACCGGAGGCACCGCGCCGTACACGTGGAGCGTGATTCGCGGCGCCTTGCCGCCAGGTCTCTCGCTGAACCAGGCCAGTGGCGTGATCTCGGGCACACCGACGACCCGGGGAGCGTTCACGTTTACCGTGCGCGCCACCGGACAAGGCGGCGCATTCGGGACGCTCGCCTTGTGCATCACCGTGATCGCGCCGCCGGCCACGACCGTCACGACCAGTTCGATTGGCCAGAACGACATCACGGTGCAGACGCTGGTGAATTCACTGCTCGGTGACGGCGTGGAGGTTTCGAACGTGCAGTTGACCGGCGGTAACATCGGCGCGGGCGTGTTCGAAGGCGGCGCCGCAATCCTCGGCTTCAACACCGGCATCGTGATGAGCTCGGGCCACGTCAACAGCGCGCCGGGCCCGAACACCTCTGACGGCACCACGACGGTGCGCGGTGAGCCGGGCGATTCGGATCTCAACATCCTTTCCGGCCAGGCCACCCACGACGCAACCGCAATCGAATTCGATTTCATTCCCACCAGCAGCCAGGTCAGCTTCCGGTATGTGTTCGCCTCGGAGGAATACAACGAATTCGTGGCCTCGGCCTTCAACGACTCGTTCGGGTTCTTCATCACCGGCCCGGACGGCGTGAAGAAGAACTGGGCGCTCGTTCCCGGCTCGAACGACCAGGTCTCAATCAACACCATCAGCGGCGGCAATCCGTTCGGTAATGGCGCCAACGCCCGCAACGCCCATCTTTATCGGAACAACGATCCGAATGACGGAGGGGCGACGATCAACATTCAGGCCGATGGGCTCACCGTGGTGTTGACGCTGACGGCCACGGTGGTCCCGAACCAAACCCACCATATGAAGCTGGTCATCGCCGACGCCAACGATTTCAGCTTGGATTCGTGGGTCTTCATCGAAGGGGGCAGCTTCCGCGCAGTCGAGAACTGCACCAACGGCATTGACGACGACGGCGACGGACTCGTTGACGGTAACGATCCCGACTGCGTCGTCTGTGCCGTGATCGAACAACCGGTCGGCGACGACGCGTTTCAGGCGGCCGCGGAGGTGCCGGGCGTCAACGGCGTGTTCGGGGAACTTGCTGCAAGCCGCCACTGCCAGCCAACGTGGCTGGCGCGAGGCCGGCGCCCGTTCGCAGCCCTACAGGCGATGTGAGTTTCCGACGGCGCCATCAGCGAAGCTGACCTCGTGTAAGTCAGCGCCGCTGGCGGCGTCCCCTAGCCGGCGCCGCAGTCACACGGCGAAGGCTGAGTTCGTGTATTGCGCGATAATGTGACGCGCTGTGACGGATGGCTAGCCGATCTTCGAGTTCGTCCTGCGGAAAGTGCGGCCGGCCGGTGCCGCCGTCGGCGGGGTTTTGCCCGAACTGTGGCACGCAGATTGGTGAACCCAAGTTTCATGACGCGCCGGATACTCCGGAGACCATGCTGCGGGAAACGCCGGGTGGTCCGGTCACCAGCCTACCCACGTCGACCCCGACCATCGGTCCAACGGAAGTAGTCACGTCGCTCGACAGTCCGTCGCCGCCTCCGCCGATTCGGCCCGGTGACGGCCCGTTTCAAGCGGGGCAGCAAATTGGTCCGCGATACACCATCCTGAAGCTGCTCGGAACCGGCGGCATGGGCGCGGTGTATCAGGCCTTCGACCATGAGCTCGGCGTCTCCGTCGCGATCAAGGTGATCCGGCCATCCGCACAGTCGGACGCCACCGCCGCAAAGGAACTCGAGCAGCGCTTCAAGCGCGAGCTCGTCCTCGCCCGCCAGGTCACCCACAAATACGTGGTCCGCATCCACGACCTCGGCGAGATCGACGGCATCAAGTACCTGACCATGCCGTTCGTCGAAGGCGAAACGCTGGCGCAGATCCTGCGGCGCACCAACACCTTGCCGCTCGCGCGCGTCATCACGATTGCACAGCAGATCGCGCACGGCTTGGCGGCGGCGCACGAGAAGGGTGTGGTGCACCGCGACCTCAAGCCCGAGAACATCATGATCGAGCGGGCCGCTGATGACCCTATCCCGAACAGCGGCAACGCGCTGATCATGGACTTCGGCATCGCGCGCTCGGTCGAAGGCGGCGCCACGCAAACCGCCGCCGGGTCGGTGATCGGCACGCTCGCATACATGGCGCCCGAACAGGCGCAAGGGCTGAAGGTTGATCAGCGGGCCGATCAGTACGCGTTCGGTCTGATCGTCTACGACATGCTGGTCGGGCGGCAGCGATTGGCCTCGCGCGACAACCCGATGACCGAGTTGCTGTCGCGAATTTCCACGGCGCCGGCCTCGCCTCGCACGCTCAACCCGGAGATTCCCGAGGCGCTCGATCGCCTGGTGATCAGGTGCCTGCAGCCGTCACCCGACGCCCGGTTTGCGTCGACCAAAGAGCTGGTTGATGCGCTCGATCGGCTGACCCCTGACGGCCACATCCGCACGGATGTCCACGAAGTTATCGTCCATGACTCGCCGTCGCGCCCGTTATGGCAGCTGGCACTGGCGGCGCTGCTGATCCTGTCGCTCGCCGGCACGACCGGATGGCTGCTCTATAGTCGCGACGGCTCCGCGCCTGCCGTCGCTGTCGCGCGCGATCCAATCTCGGTGCTAATCGGCGATTTCGAGAATAAGACCGGCGATCCAATCTTCGACGGCGTCGTCGAACAGGCACTCAGCCTTGGCATCGAAGGCGCCTCATTCGTCAACTCGTTCCCGCGCCGCGACGCGCTGCGCGCGGCGGCCGCGATTAAGCCGGGTGCGCGGCTCGACGAGCAGACCGCTCGCCTGGTCGCCTTGCGCGAGAACCTCGGCATGGTGATCGTCGGGGCGATCGAGTCGAGCGGCGCGGGCTATCGCATCACCATCAGGGGCATTGGACCGGGCAACGACGGCGCGGTGAAGTACACGCTCGAGGATGACGCCTCAAACAAGGCGGCCGTTTTGGAGACGGTGGGAGCACTCGCCGCGCGGGTTCGCGCAGCCCTCGGCGACACCGTGGCGCCGGCGGCGAACGACGCGTTCACCGCGGCTAATCTCGAGGCGGTGCGCGAATATGTCCGCGCGCAGGAGCTGCTGGCGGCGGGAAAAGCCGACGACGCTATTCAGGTCTATCTCGAGGCGGCAAAGCTGGATCCCGATTTCGGCCGCGCATGGTCCGGTGCCGCAACCGCGGCCCGCAACTTGGGCCGGCGTGAAGAAGCGACGACGTATTACGAGAATGCGCTTTCGAAGATCGATCGCATGACCGATCGCGAAAAGCTACGCACGCGCGGTCAGTACTACCTGTTTACCGGAAACTCGACAAAGGCGATCGAAGAAAACGAAGCGCTGATCAAGCGATATCCGTCCGACAGCGTGGGTCTGTCGAATCTTGGCTTTGCGTACTTCCAGGTCCGCCAATTCGCCAAGGCAACCGAGATGCAGACACGCTCGGTTGCGCTTCAGCCGAACAACGTCCCGCGCCTTAACAATGGCGCGCTATACGCGCTGTACGCCGGACGATTCGACGACGCGATGACGACGGCCAGGAAAGCGAACGAGTTGAACAAGGATTACGGCCCGGCGTGGATTGTTCAAGGACTGTCAGCTGCGGCGCTTGGGCAGTACGACGTCGCGGCGGCGGCATTCACCGCGGCGTTGGCCTTGCCGGACTCGAAGGCCTCCGCAGCGCTGGGGGTGGCCGACCTCGCCATACTGCGCGGCCGCCTGACGGACGCGGCCGCGGCACTTGAGCCGCTGCTGACGGATAAACTCCAGACAGTGTTGCAGGCGCGGATCCACACGACGTTGGCGGGCGTGCGCCTCGCGGAGGGACGCGCCGCCGAGTCGGCAAGGCTCGCCGAGAGCGCACTGCAGATCAGCCAGGACGGGATCATTCGCTTCGAGGCGGCGCGTATCCTGCTCGCCGCTGACCGGGCACCGCGTGCCAGGCAACTCGCCGCGGAACTGGACAAGGCGCTCTTACCAGAAACGCAGGCACTCGGCCTGACACTGACCGGCGAGATCCACCTGGTCGCATCAAACGATGTGCGCGCAGCGATCGGCGCCTTTCAACAGGCGCTCAAGCTGGCGGATGCGTGGCAGACCCGTTATCTGCTCGGACGCGCCTATCTGATCGCCGGACAGTTCACCGAGGCCACTTCCGAGTTCGACGCCTGCCTCAATCGCAAGGGCGAGGCGGCCGCCGTTCACCTGGACGACGTCCCGACGTGGCGGATGATTGCGCCGGTGCATTACTACCAGGGCGTGGCACGCACCGGGCTCAAGAGCGCCGCCGGCGCGACCGAGGCCTTCAAGACTTTCGTCGCATTCAAGGACATCAGCGATCAAACGCCGCTGGTGATCGACGCGCGGAAGCGTCTTGCGCGATGACGATTAACGGGTGCGAACGTTGTACGCGTAAACCGAGTCCTGGTCGCGGATGATCAGCAGCCCGCCGGCGATGATCGGATGGCTCCAGGTCGGGAGGCCGCTCTGCTGGCCGAGTGTAAATCGCCCATGCTCCCGGTACCCGGCCGGGTTGGCCTCGGCCAGACCCATCACGCCGCCCTCACTGTAGAGATACAGGCGGTTGTCGGCGTAAATCACCGACCCCTTGCCGACGCTGCGATCGCGCCACGCCATCTGGCCGGTGTCGAACCTCAAAGCCGTGAGGATGCTGCTTGAAAAGCCGTAGAGGTGATCGCCGACCAGCACCGACGATGCGTGATGATTGCGCATCTCGCGGGTGAAGTAGACCTCGTTGGCGGTCGCGAGATTGCCCGCGGCGCGCACGTCGAGCAACGCCGCGCCGGTGCCGTAATCGGACGACACGAACACGCGTGTGCCGCGCACGATCGGCGTGGCGACATTCGCGGTGCCATTGTTCGCCTTGTTGTAGGTCCACAGCAACCGGCCGTCGCGCGCATCCACCGCGAGGGTGTGCGATTCGGTGAAGAAGATCACCTGGTTAAGACTGCCGGTGCGCATCAAGACGGGCGACGAATAGCCGGCACCGTCGTTATGTTGCTGCCACAACGTCGAGCCGTCGGTCTTCGACACCGCCACGATCGACGCGCGCCGGCCGCCGGCGTTGACGATGATGCGGTCACCGACGATCAATGGCGATTCGCTGTAGCCCCAATAGGGATTGACGCCGCCGAACTTCTGGACGACGTTGATCGACCAGATCTTCTTGCCAGTCGCGCTGTCGAGGCAGGCCAGGTCGCCGCTGCCGCCGAGCACATACAGCCGATCGTCGTCCACCGTCGGCGTGCTGCGCGGCCCGTCGCCGCGATCGTTTTCGTATTGCCGCCCGTTGAGCGTTTCCCAGACCTTCTTACCGGTCGCGCGATCGATTGCGATGACGTATTCGTTGCCACTGCGCGCGCCGAGCGTGTAGAGCCGGCCGCCCGAGGTCGAGAACGAGGAGTAACCGTTGCCAACGCCGGCGATCTTCCACACCTGCGCCGGACCGGACTTGGGCCACTCCTGGAGCAGGCCCGTTTCCGCCGAGATGCCGTCACGATTCGGCCCGCGCCACTGAAACCACTCGGCTGGCGCCGGCTGCTGGCCAGCGAGCGCGATCGTGAGCAGCCCGGGGAGAATCGCCAGCGAAGTTCCTACGCGCATAGTGAGTGCCCCAAAAAGACAAATACAGCCACCGATTAAACACCGATTAGACTCAGCTTACATGTCCTCGTTTAGGACGCGTTGCGCCGAATCCGGCTTTCGACTGCTCTGCGCCGTCTGCCGCCCTGGTGTACCATTTCGCCGACATGAGTCGAGTGATTCTCGCGGCAGGCGTGGTGGCGTTACTTGGCGTCGGTGCCTTCTTCCTGACGCGCGATGGCGCGCCCGAGCCCGTGGCAGAAGCGCCGGCCGCCGCCCCTGCCCCCTCGCGCATCGTCACGAGGAAAGTTGAGCCCCCGTCGCCGGTCGTGACCGAAACCCCGAAAAAAGCCGCGCCGAGCAAGACGGGCACGGCGCCGGCCCCTGCGCCCGCGGCCCCTGCCGCGGCAACGCTCGCATCGCTGACCCTCGACTCCGACGTCCCTGGCGCATCGGTCTTCATCGATCGCCAGTTCGTCGGCCACACGCCGCTCTCACTCGATAAGGTCCAGCCCGGCAGCAAGCGCGTGCAGCTCACGGCCACCGGCTTCGACAGCGTCCAGAAGACCATCGATCTCAATCCTGGGCCGAACGCGATCACCATCCGCGTCAAGGAAGTCAGCCTCAGCGCCCGCACCCCGGTCGTGCACAAGCACGGGGTGGGAGCGTGTGACGGCACGCTCAGCGCCACGCTCGACGGCCTGCGATACGATTCCGCGAACAACGGCGATGCGTTCACGCTGCCCTATGCCCAGGTCGAACAGTTCGCGATTGATTACCTGCAGAAGAACCTGCGCGTGAAGCAAAAGGGCGGCAAGACCTGGAACTTCACCGACAAGAACGACAATGCCGACGTGCTGTTCGTGTTCCACCGCGACGTCGAAGCCGCCCGCAAGAAGCTCGCCGACGGCTATGGCCGGGCGCAATAGCGTGAAAAGCTAAGGATCAGCTCTGAAATATCGATTTTCCCGTTAGTTGGCGTGTTTGCTATTCTAGAGACCTTATGAAACGTATCTTCCTCTTCATGGCGACCAACATCGCCATCATGATCACGCTGTCGATCGTGCTCAGCCTGTTCGGCTTCACCGGCTACCTGACCGCGGACGGCCTCGATTACGCGAGCCTGATGATGTTCTCGCTGGTCTGGGGCATGGGCGGCGCGTTCATCTCGCTGGCCATGTCGCGCTGGATGGCCAAGACGGCGATGGGCGTGCAGCTCGTCGACGGCCGCACCGGTCAGGCCGATCTCGACTGGCTCTATCAGACCGTCGAACAGCAGACCCGCAAGGTCGGCCTGCCGATGCCGGAAGTCGGCGTCTACGACTCGCCCGAAGTCAACGCCTTCGCAACCGGCCCGAGCAAGAAGCGCAGCCTGGTCGCGGTGTCGTCGGGATTGCTGCGCTCGATGCAGCGCGATGAAGTCGCCGGCGTGCTCGCGCACGAGGTCAGCCACATTTCAAACGGCGACATGGTCACCATGACGCTGGTCCAGGGGGTCGTCAACGCCTTCTCGATCTTCTTCTCGCGCGTGATCGCCAACATCATCCGCCAGCTGGTCGACGAGCGCATCTCGCACCTGGTGTTCTTCGTCGCCACGATCGTGTTCGACATCGTCTTCAGCATGCTCGGCATGATCGTGGTCGCGTGGTTCTCCCGCGCCCGCGAATTCCGCGCCGACGAAGGCGGCGCCACCATCGCCGGCAGGGGCAACATGATCGCCGCGCTGCAGCGCCTGCAGCAGAACCAGGCGCTAGTCGACACCTCGCAGCCGCAGTTGGCGACGATGAAGATTAGCGGCGGCAAGGCTGGCTTCATGGCGCTGATTTCCACCCACCCGCCGCTCGAAGTCCGCATCGCGGCGCTGCAACAGGGTCGGTAAAAGGGAACCTGCTACATTTTTACGTGTTACGTAAGGGCCTGGCTTCGGTCAGGCCCTTATAATTTGCTGTGGTTTCAGAAACCGTCGAGGCCGAAGGGCACTTAATCGACTCGGGTAATTTCCAGTCGATCCTCACCACCGTGGTCGAGCACGGCTCCGAGTACGAAATTCTTCGCTTCGAGGTCGGCCGCACCAACGCACAAGGCTCGCACCTTTCTCTAAAACTGACATGCCAAGACGATGACCGACTGCAGGATCTGCTGTCGAGACTTTCAGTCTTCGGCTGCTTCGTCGAGGGAACACCGGACGCGCTGCTGCGTGAAGCCGATATGGACGGCGCCGTTCCGGTTGACTTCTACTCCACCACCAACCATCGCACCTCCGTTTACCTCAATGGCACCTGGGTAACCGCTCACAACCAGCGTATGGACGCCGTCCTCGTCGTGACTGGAGTTTCGAGGTCTCAAGACCCCAACCCCTCCAAGCCTGATGTGTCCTGCAAGAAGCTGCGCGACGTCCGCAAGGGCGATCTCGTGGTGTGCGGCATGCAGGGTGTGCGGGTCTCGCCCGACGTGCAGTCGCGCGACAAGCCAAGCTTCGGCTTCATGAGCAACGAGGTGTCATCCGAGCGCCGCGTCGAGACGGCGGTCGCGCGCGTCGCCGGCATGATGCGCCGCGTCAAGGCCGAGGGCGGCAAGATCGCCTTCGTCGCCGGGCCCGTCGTCGTGCACACCGGCGGCTCGCAGTATTTTTCCGATCTGATTCGGCTCGGCTACGTTGATGTGCTTCTCTCCGGCAACGCGCTCGCGGTGCACGACATCGAGGTGGCGCTCTCGGGCACGTCGCTCGGCATCGATCTCAGTAGCGGTCATCCTGTCGAGCACGGCCATCGCAATCACATGCGCGCGATCAACGCGGTGTGCCGCGCCGGCGGCATCGCCCGCGCGGTCGACACCGGCGTGCTGACCTCCGGCCTGATGCACACCTGCCACACGCACGGCGTGAAATACATACTCGCCGGATCGATTCGCGACGACGGTCCGCTGCCCGAGACGATGATGGACCTGGTCGAGGCGCAGGATGCTTACAGCCAGGCGCTCGACGGTGTTGAAGTGGTGGTGATGCTGTCGTCGATGCTGCACAGCATCGGCGTCGGCAACATGCTGCCGTCGTGGGTCAAGGTCATCTGCGTCGACATCAACCCCGCGGTGGTGACGAAACTGTCCGATCGCGGATCGACGCAGACGATCGGCGTGGTCACCGATGTAGGATTGTTCCTTCACCAGTTAGCCGAACAGTTAAAGAACTGACATGTTCAAGACCCTGATTGAGCCCTCGATGCTTGCGGCGAAGCTCGCCGATCCGGACTGGATCGTGATCGACTGCCGTTTCGATCTGACTAATCCAGAGAAGGGCGAAGAGCTGTATCGCGAGGCCCACATCCCCGGCGCGAAGTACGCGCATCTCGATCGGCATCTGTCCGGAACGAAGACCGGGAAGAACGGCCGGCACCCGCTGCCGGACTCGGATGTGATCATCCGCAACTTCAGCGACCTCGGGATCTCGCCCGGCATGCAGGTCGTGGCCTACGACGCCGACAGCGGCATCTACGCGAGCCGGCTGTGGTGGATGTTGCGATGGATGGGACACGATGCGGCCGCGGTGCTCGATGGCGGCCTCACGCGATGGCAGCGTGAAGGACACCCGACGCGCGGCGGTGTCGAATCGTCGACGCCAGGCAACTTCAGGGGCTCGCCGCGTCCCGGCTGGCGCCTGGCGGTTGATGAGGTCGTGAAGGAACTGGCCAACCCCTTACGCTTACTGGTCGACTCGCGAACGCCGGAGCGGTATCGCGGCATCGGCGAAACGCTCGATGCCGTGGGCGGCCACATTCCCGGCGCGGCCAACTATTTCTTTCAGCAGAACCTGACCGCCGAGAAGACCTTTAAGTCGCCCGACGACATCAAGACCCAGTGGTCGGCGATCGTCAAAGGCCACGATCCGCGCGACGTCGTCGTCTACTGCGGCTCAGGCGTCACGGCCTGCCATAACCTTCTGGCTCTTGAACATGCGGGCATCCAAGGGGTCAAGATTTACCCCGGATCGTGGTCCGAATGGAGCTCGGACCCCACTCGTCCGACCGCTACGACCGAAGATTGAGCTGTCGCCAGCCAACCTTCCACAAGCGGGTCTCGTCCAACCCCGCATGAAGAACACGACCCTCACCTTTTTCGTCACCCTGACCATCCTGGCAGGGCTGGCCGCGGCCCCGGACGCGCAGGTCTTTCGCTGGGAGCCTAACAGCCACCGCGCCGACGTCAGCGAACGCGTGCGCATCACCATCGATCGCGCCCAGGCCGCCGCGGACCGTCGCATCGAGTTGATGGAACGCAGTTGGGAGCGCCGCGCCGCATCGATTGCCCGTCAGGTCCAGGCCCGCGTCAACGCGCAGGTCCGTCAGCAGATGCAGCGCGACGTTCGCCCCAACCACAACTACGCGCGCAGCTTCGCTCGCGGGATGCGCGGCGAGCGCTATGCGGACATGCAGGTTGGCGGCGACGCCGATCCCTGCCGCACTGAAGGCAACTGGGGCAGCGACGACAACGAGCAGCACTGCGAGGTGCGCGACTCCACGATGCCCGCCGGACCGCTGAATGTCGACGCCGGACAAAACGGCGGCATCGTCGTTGAGGGCTGGGATCGCAACGAGATCCGCGTGCGCGCGATCGTCCGCGGCAATGCCCGGGAAGCCGCTCGCGCGCGTGAGCTGGCCGGCCTGGTGCAGGTGCAGGCCGGCGGCGGCCGCGTGTATGCGACCGGCCCAGACAACATGCGACGCGAGGGCTGGTCAGTGAGTTACCGCATCAACGTGCCGCGCAAGAATGACCTCGACCTGCGCGCATCGAACGGCGGCATCACCATCGTCGACGTGACCGGCAACATGCGCTTCGACACGACTAACGGCGGCGTCAAGCTGCAGAACATCGGCGGCCGGGTCAACGGCGAAACGCGCAACGGCGGATTGAACGTGATGTTGAGCGGCAATCGCTGGGTCGGCGAAGGCCTCGACGTCGAAACCAGCAACGGCGGCGTGACGCTGAGCCTCCCGGACAACTACAACGCGGAGCTCGAAACGCGCACTGTCAACGGCGGCCTGCGGATCGATTTTCCGATCACCGTGCAGGGTGAGCTCACCGGCCGCAGAGGCCTGACGACGACCCTCGGCTCGGGTGGCCCGCTGGTCCGCGTGCGCACCACCAATGGCGGCGTGAAGATCAGCAGGAGATAGCTAGAGAAGCTCGACGGGATCGCCGACGCTAATTTCCCCGTCGTCCAGCACTTCGCCGAATGCGCCACCGCCAAACGGCACACTCATGGCCGCCTGCAATCCCGGGGCGGCCTCGTCCATTTGCTCGCAAGGCCGCGTCTCATTGAAGATGCGAATGCGAATCGCTCCGATCTTCAGTATCCGTCCGCGCGCCTGGGTAAAGTCGACGTCCGATACCAGCAGATTGGCGCGCCGCAGGCGCGGATCAGGGGTGTGACCGAGCGGCGCCGTCACCTGCTCCCAATGCTTGGTGGAAACGATCGTGACCTGGCGTCGGCCGCCCTGGTTGGCGTTGCCGACGATTCCTTTGCCCGCCACCACGCTGGCCTTATGAGCAGGGTCCATCGGACCGCGGCGCACGCGCTTGATCCAGATCTGTTCGAGGCAACTCATCGGACAATTGTAAATCGCGCTCTAGAGTCCCAGCACCGCCATCGGCAGCCATTCCTTCAGTCGCGCGATGTGCGGCTTGACCAGTTCGATGTTCGCGGGCGGCACCTCGGGCATCGGTAGATCCGGGAACTTCGTCGACGAGCGCTGCGCGCCGTCGCGCGCCAGGTCCTCGATCGCTGAAAAATCGAACCCGCTCGCCACGTGGATGCCCGCGGCTTCGTAGACGCGCCGCTTCACCCAGCTGTATTCGCCATCGGAGAACTTGTGAATGTTGAGCGCATTCACCTGCGCCCGCCGAGCCTCGACGTAGATGTTTGCCACCCCGGAAAATATGTCTCTGACCTCGCCAAAGCTGAGCATCTCGTTGCCTTCGGTCTTCTTGCGAATCTCTGCCGACTTCACTTCAACTTCGGTCCAGCGATCGCCGAACTCGCTGCGGACGCGTCCCTGAACCGCGACGAAGCGTTCGACCTGGGATGCGGTGAGCCCGCCGTCGGCCGGGGGAACGTATGGCGCCTTGTGCGCGACACGATCGCCTAACTGCGCGAGGTCCCTCGCCTGCGAGACGTAGTCGCCGGCGCTGTCGATCATCGGCCGCGCAAAGCGATAGGCGTAATACCCGGCGACGCCAAAGCCAATCATCGCGATGACCAGGACGATCAAGCACCCGGTCAGGATCTTCTTCATTGCGCGACCCACGCCTTGTAGCCGCCGGCCAAGTTCGCGACATTTTTGCGTCCCATTTTTTGCAGCAGCGACGCGGCGATCGATGATCGGCCGCCGCCCTGGCAGTGCACGACGACGGGTTTGTCGTCCGGGACTTCAGCGATGCGTTCGGCAAGGTGCCCGAGGGGAATGTGAATCGCCGACGGGAGATGGCCTTCGTTCCATTCGCTGTCGTGACGGACGTCGATCACGACGCGGCCCTCGAGGTCGGCGGGGCTCACGTGATCGATACGCTCGGTGCCCGTGGCTGTAGCCTCCGCAAAATACCCGGCGATCCGATCGAGGCCAATCAACGCCAGCGCCCTTTGCACATCGTTGATGCGATCGGTGACCAGGTAGAAATCACGGTCGTAGGGCACCAACCACCCTGCCCAGGTGATGAACGACCCGCCCAGCGGAATGTTGAGCGTGCCCGGCACGTGGCTTTGCGCATACACGTCGGCGGGACGCGTATCGATCACCAAACTGCCGTCATTGACAACTGTCTCAACTGAACTGTCAACTGCACTCTTAACTGTCGACTCTCGATTGCCGACTGTGTGCTCCTTGTTCACTCGTTTCATGATCGCGAAATACGGCGGTGGGTCCGGTTGCCCCGAGAGCACGTTGGCAACGAACTCACTCTCGGTCTTGGCCTTTAGCGCCCAGTTGAATCGGCGTTCGTATCCGAGCGTGCTGTGCGGCACCGCGCTGATCCCCTTGCCGCACGACGACCCCGCGCCGTGGCCGGGCCAGATCTGCAGCCAGTCGGGATACTGCTGGAATTGCTGCAGGCTCCGCCACAGGGTCTTCGCGCTGCCCTCCATGGTCCCGAGGATTTTCGCGGCCTTCTCGAGCAGATCGGGGCGACCGACATCGCCGACGAACAGGAAGTCGCCGGTCACCGCCGCGATCGGCTGATCGGCGACGGCGTCGTCGGTGATCAAAAAAGTGACGTGTTCGGGCGTGTGTCCGGGCGTGTGCAGCACATCGATCGACACCGTGCCGATCGTCAGCCGATCGCCGTGCTTGATCTTGCGATTGTGGTCGTACTGATACTTCCAGTCCTGATCGCCTTCGTCTGACAGACAAAGCCGGGCGCCCGTCCTCAGCGCCAGCTCGCGGGCTCCGGAGACGAAGTCCGCGTGGATATGGGTTTCTGTGACGTGCGTGATGCGCAGCTTCTCGGCCGCGGCCGCGTCGATGTAGCGCTGCACGTCGCGATTGGGATCGATCACGATCGCCTCGCCGGCGGCGGCGCAGCCGATTAGATAGCTGTTCTGCGCGATCAGCGGCTCGAACAACCGTTTGACGATCACGTTCTCATCATAAAGGAACCTGCTACATTTTTACGTGATTCGTAAGTCGTCTTCGGGCATCGGCCTTCCTCTCTTTAGCGGACGGCGAATCTTCTCGAGATCAATTCGCTGCAGAGGGACGGTGACGATGGTGGGCCAATCATCGGGAAGCCAAAGTGGCGATCGCTGCAGCAGATCGCGCTCTCCAGTGACGCGGTCCCACATGCTGCTCCACTCCCATTTGGGAGCCCAGTCCACCAAGCCGGCGCGCACCGGATTCGCCTCGACATACTTGATGACCGTCATCAAGTAGCCGTCGCCGTCGACAGGCTTGCTCCAGTATCGCCGTTGAAAAATGTGGCCGTGGCCACGCGTGCGGTCACAAGCCCGCAGATCGCAGGCGTGTGCCCGCTGAACGAAGTGCATGTACGCAGAAATTGCTTCGAGGCCAGCGGTCCGAACCACCAGATGAAAGTGATTCGGCATCAGGCAATACGCGTATAGCGCGACATCGAATCGCTCTCGCGCCTCGCGAAGCAGGACGAGAAATGACGCGTAATCAACGGCTTCCGGGAAAATTATCTTCTTGTCGTTACCTCGATTGACGATGTGAAGAATCCCATTTGGCGGCACGGATCGGCGTCGTTTCGGCACGGCTGGACACTCCCTTGGGCATGCGTCGCGCAAGGTTCATACCGATCAGCGGGTTTACGTGAAGCGTAAAAATGTAGCAGGTTCCTTCTACGGGATCAGGTTCCTTCTACGGGAACTGAAACACGTCGCGGTAGAAGGCGAGCTCTTCCTCGAGGGAACGGATGATGTTCTCGGCCTTACGGAAGCCGTGTTGTTCACCTTCGAAGGTCACGTACTTTACTTTCAACCCCTTCTTAGCCGCGGCGTCCGCCATCATCTCCGACTGATTCGGCGGCACCACCTTGTCCTCGAGACCCTGGAACAGGATGATCGGGCAGGCCAGGCGATCGGTGAAGTGGATCGGCGAGCGCGCCTTGTAGATATCGCGCGCCTCGGGATAGGGGCCGATCAGCGAATCGTTGTAGCGCGATTCGAACTTGTGCGTGTCCTGCTGCAACACTTCCAGGTCGCTGATACCGTAATAGCTGGCGCCGCACTTGAACGTGTCGTGGAACGTAAGCGCGGCGAGCGTGGTGTAGCCGCCCGCGCTGCCACCGCGGACGATTAACCGCTCAGGGTCGGCCTTCCCCGCCGCCACCATCGCCTGCGCGCCGGCGACGACGTCCTCGACGTCGACGATGCCCCACTGTGTCGACAGGCGATCGCGATATGGCCGGCCGTATCCGGTGCTGCCGCTGTAATTCACGTCGAGCACCGCGAAGCCACGGCTGGTCCAGAACTGGATCTTCGGATCGAGCACATCGGTCGTCGCCCCGGTCGGACCCCCATGCGTGATCACGAGAAGCGGAGGGCGATCTTCGGCCGGCGCCTGGACATCGGGATTCGTCGGCGGGTAATAGAATGCGTGCACATCGCGATCGCTCGCCTTGAAGGTGACCGCTTCCGCCACCGAAATCCACGCGCGTGGGAACGATTCGGTCGCCGCCGATTGCAGCACGCTGTAGTGCCCGCCTTGCGGCGGGTTACTGAGCGCGACGATCGCGCTCGATTCCGTCGGCGATCCGCCGATGAAATAAATCCCGCCCGCATTCGCCTTGATCGACTCCAGCGGCTCGATCGGCAAATCGATCGGCGTGAACTCGCGCCCGTCGACGTCGATCATCGCCAGCTTCCATCGGCCTCCCTCGGTGTAGGTGGCGGCGATCCGATTGGCGTCGACGATCGCATAGGTGACCATGCTGAACGTCCACTGCGGCTTGCCAAACTCCGCGGCCATCGCATGCACCAGGTCGTAAGACGGCCCGCTTGTCCTGAGCGAAGTCGAAGGGCGCCACCGATACAGATTCCACCAACCCGTGCGATCCGAGACGAAGTAGAGCGAGCTGTCAGGCGACCATTCGGGTTGAAAGATCGATTCGCTCGCACCGCCCGCAACTTTCTCCCGCGAACCGACACTACCGTCGGTGTTGAACACCGCAATCCACAGCTCGGTGCCGTCCCACGGCATGTTCGGGTGATGCCATTGCAGCCAGGCGAGAAACTTGCCGTCGGGGCTGACGATCGGATCCGAATAGAAGTCCGCGCCTTCGACCAGCACCTGGTCGGGCACGCCCGTCGGCGTCCCGATCGCGACCAGATCGTTCTTGTGCTCGCTCCCCTTGACCGGCGTCTCGCGAACGGCGATCAGCCGGCTGCGAAATCGATCGACGCGGTAATCTGCGAAGAACGGCCCTTCGTCGGTGATCGCAACCGGGTCTTTGCCAGGCTGCTGTCGATAAATCCGCTGATCGGCGAAGTTCGAAAAGTAGATCGTGCCCTCATCGACGGTATACGCGCCGCCGCCGTA
>Ga0136611_10000383_pt1 | contig 28666 bp, 23 predicted proteins | sample AntDrymUQ2232306_2_FD_106645 | JGI IMG/M metagenome (GOLD analysis project Ga0136611, IMG submission 106645) | Polar desert sand microbial communities from Dry Valleys, Antarctica - metaG UQ223 (23.06) | ecosystem: Environmental > Terrestrial > Soil > Desert | place: Antarctica: Dry Valley...
CCACCAACTGCCGCGCCACCGCCTGGGTCGGCGGCGGCGCGGCAGTTGGTGGCACGGCGGTCGGAGGCACAGCGGTCGGTGGGACTGGGGTCGGCGGCTCGGGGGTCGGGGGCACCGGAGTCGGCGGCTCCGGCGTCGGCGCGGGCGGTTGGGGCGTGGGCGCTTCTGCGCGGCGGGGCAGCAGCTCGACGGTGCGCGCGGGTGCCCCCTGCTGATCCGGCACGCCGCCGGGCACGTGGACGAAGCCGCGACTGGCCGTGCGGAACGTCGCGCGCGCCTGGAACGTAAACGGGCCGTCCGGGGTCACGCGGATGCGCAGCGCGTGCGTCGTCCCCGGCGCCCACGTGTTGGCATACAGCTCGACCGTCCGATTCTGGATCGCGACCTGTCCGCCCTGGGCGAAGTTGTACATCGTCTGGCCGGGCTGCCAGATCTGCGCCGCGCTGGTGGAGCTGACGACCTCGACCGGCGGGACGCCACCGAGCGAGATGGTGATGCTGCCGGCCTGACTATCTTGCATCGGCGGCGTGGCGCGCACGCCGATCTCAACCGGCTGGCCCGGCACGATCACCTCGGGGGCGTCGATGGCGAACCCGCCAGCCTGGTACATGCGCCGCCCATCGACTGCTAGGGGCTGCGCCCGTGCCGCGATGGGCTCAGCCGGGCGCGCTGCCACGGACTGCTCGATATCCGCTGCCGCGAGCCCGACCGGGCTCACGTGCCACGTGCCCGGCGCCACGGCGTGCGCCGGACCGGGGCTCGCCGCGACCGTCGCGGCGACGACCAGCACAGCGAGGGCACGGCGCGTGCTCACGAGCAGGCAATCTCCGGGGGCGACGATCCGTCGAGGATGCCGAAGCGCGCCTTAACACGCAGCACGTTCCGTACCGCCGAATCGAGGCGGTCGCGGCTGAGCGAGCCGGTGCGCAATGCGTCGAGCAGGCCGTCGCGGTACTGGCGTTGGCGCGGCAGCTCGGCCGAGACGATCAGCATGTCCACGCCCGCCTGCACCGCCCGCGCCGCCGCGTCGCCCGGCGCGAAGTTGTCGGTAATCGCCTTCATCGCGCCCATGTCATCGCTGACGATCAATCCTCGGTAGCCGAGCCGGCTACGGAGTAGGCCGGTCATCACCGGCTCGGACAGTGTGGCCGGCGCGCCCGAAGGATCGACCGCCGGAAACACGATGTGGGCCGACATGATCCCGGCCACGTCCGTGTCGGGCTCCATCGCCCGTCGGAACGGCACGAGCTCGACTCGTGCGAGCTGCTCGACGCTCTGGAGCAGGATCGGGAGCGCCAGGTGAGAATCGACGCCCGTGTTGCCGTGTCCGGGGAAGTGCTTCCCCACCGATGCGAGGCCGGCCCCCTGAAGCCCGCGAATGTAGGCGGCACCGAGCCGGGCGACGAGCTCCGGATTGTCGCTGTACGAGCGCTTCCCGATGACCGGATTGTTCGGGTTGTCGTTCACATCGAGCACGGGCGCGAGGCTCATGTTGAAGCCGAGCCGGAGAAGCTGCTCGGCGTGGTTTCGCCCGCGCTCGCACGCTTTGAGGTCGGTCGGGCGGCCCAGCCCGAAGTCCCAATTCGAGCCCAGATTCCGAACGTCCTCGATCCGCTGGACGTTCCCACCCTCGTGGTCGATCGCCGCGATCGGCCGCACAATCCCCTGCTCGGACGCGATCCGACGCAACGTGGCGTTCATCGCGGTCGCTTCGGCGCCCGACTTCGTGTTCTGGACGAAGACGATCCCGCCCGGCCGAAGCTCGCGGATCACCGGTCGGGCGGCCTCGGCAGAGTCGCCGATCCAGCCCAGTAGCAGGAGTTGGCCGACCTTGTCCTCATCAGTCGCGAGCTGGGCGAACGCGACGTCCACGCGCGGATCCTGGTCCGGCACCACCAAGCTCGGCACTAGTGGCGAATACGCAGCGGCCGGCCGCGCGGGCGTCGCTATCGGAGGCTCCGGCGCAAACCCGGCTGCGATGCCATCCGTAGGCGCCGGCGTCGCGCCCGCGGCGACGCCACTCGGGGCGGTCTCCGGCGCGGTGGCTGCACCCGGCGCGGCAGGCTGGAAGACGGGCGGCGGACGCGGGTCTATTACCGGCGCGGGCACCGGCGCGGGCGTGGCATCGCTCGCCCCGCTCGGCTCGGATTGCTGGCCGCCGCGATTCGCGACGACGGGCGCGCCGCCCGGCGGCGTGGGATTGCTGCCCGGCGGCGTCGGCTTGCCGCTCGGCGTCCCCGCGTCGCTCCCGTTTCCTCCGACGAGCACCGGGCCTCGGCCCTGCTGAATGGTCTGGACGATCACGAGCCCCCCGATCAGGGCAAGGCTCACGCCCACCAACAAGAGTGCGAGGGGGAGCCAGGGGCCGGTCGACGCGCCCACGTTGCCGGTCAGGGGGCGTACCTGGGCGCGCTGTCGCTGGGTCATCTGGTTCCCGTCGGCGTAGTCTGAATTAGAAGCGTGTGACGCGCAAACGCGCGGCCGGTTCGTCGCACAAACGTAAGAGGAGTGTACGACATGTCGCTCGGGTCGGGATACATTCTGCCCTGCCGCTCTCGGCGCGCGGCGGCGTCCGTATCATGACGCACGATGAGTGCCTGCTACACTCCGGGCATGACCGGCAGCCTCTCGCGACTCGGGCATCGCGCGCTCTTGCAAGGCTGGCAGCGCCTGCCGCTCTGGGCGCGCAGGCTCGCCGTGCGCGTCCTCTATCCGACCTTCCCCCTCGGCGCCATCGCCGTCATCCGGGACGACGTTGGGCGCCTCCTGCTCGTCCACCAGACGTACAACCGCGACTTGAGCTGGGGGGCGCCGGGCGGCTGGCTGTCCGGTCACGAGAGCCCGCCGGAGACCGCCGCTCGCGAGACCTTCGAGGAGACGGGCCTGCGCGTGCGGGCCGGGCGCCTGCTCGCGGCCGACTCCGGCCCGTATGCCGAGATCACCCTGGCGTTCGAGTGTACCGTCGTCGGCGACGATGGCTTCCGCCCGAGCGAGGAGATCGACCGAATCGCGTACTTCGCGCCGGACGCGCTCCCGCCGCTGCCGTCCCACACGCGTCGAATCTTGCAGGCGGCGGTCACGGCTCAGGATACGCTCGATGTAGCACGTTCGAGCGCGCCTGAGCCCAAGCTCGCGGGTCAGCCTACGACCGAGCGGTAGTAGCGCGGGCCGAACTGGAACAGGCAGGGGTTAGCCCCCGACGACACGGATCGCGTTCCAGCCGCTCGCGCCATCCGGGGCCGGCAGCACGAACTCGGACGACTGGAGCGCGCCGGCCCCGTCGGTGGCGCGAGCCACGACCCGCAGCGTGGCGCCAGGCTGGACATCGAGGCTCCCCTCCCAGCGTACCCATGCATCCTTGCCCGGCGCCGGCTCGAGCAGGCGGACTGGCGCCCAGGATTGCCCGCCGTCGGGACTGATCTCCACGCCGGAGATGCCGCGATCTCCGCCGTACGCGATCCCCGCGACGCGCTGTGCGCCGGCCGGAAGCCTCGCGCCGGAGGCGGGCTCGTCGATGCGTACCATCGTCTTGACGACGCCCTCGCGGTTCCAGTTGCGCCGCCCGTACCAATCGAGCGGATTGTCCGTGGTCGGCCGGATGCCCACGATCCACTTGGCGCTCTTGTAGCCGTAGCGGCCCGACGCGAGCACGCGCGCCGGGTAGCCGTGCTCGTAGGGGAGTGGCTGGCCGTTCATCTCGTACGCCAGGATCGTTCCGGGATCGAGCGCGACCTCCAAGGGGATGGTGCTGCTGAACTCGTCGGCCGAAAGGAGCGTCAGGCGCGCGACACCGGGGCGGGTTCCGCCCGCCAGGTCGAGGACGTCCTTGAGGGACACTCCCCGCCAGACGGCCGTGCTGATCAGGTCGCAGCCGAACGGGACGAGCTCGCATTCGACCACGTAATTGCTGATGCACTCGAGCGTCTTGGTGATCTCGACGGCCGGAAGCTGTCGCAAGGTGCGGTAGTCGAGCTGGACGGGCGCGTTCACCGCCCCGTCGATGGCCAGGCGCCAGGCGTCGGGCTGGATCGCGGGGTCCGAGACGGCGTTCTTGGTGACGTAGTAGAAGCTGCCGGTCGGCGTGATCAGCGGCGCGAGCGTGCCCGGCTCGCGCCGCGCCTTCGTCAGCGAGCCGTCCTCGCCGCGCTCGACTTGCTTCGAGAAGGTGCCCGGCGGGAGCTGGGCATCGGCGGAGGGGGCGGCGACGGGCGCGGCCGGAGGCTCCGGGGCCGATGCGACAGCGGTCGGCTCGGCGGGAGCGCCGGTTGGGGCGGCCGGTGCGTCGGGTTGGGGCGTGGGGCTTGCCGGCGCCGAGGCGGCCGGAGTTGCGGCGCTCGTACCCGAGACGCCGGTGCTCGTCGGCGCGGCAGGCGGGGTAGCCTGCGCCACATTCGGCGACGCGGCAGGCGCCGAGGTCGCTGTCGTCCCCTGAGTCGCCGCCACTGTCGGGGCGCCGACGGGTTGCGGTGCAGCGGTGGGCGAGGTCGTCACGCCGGCGGGCGGCACGGCGGCAACAGGAGCGGCGGGCGACGCTCCGATCCGCGCCAACGGGAGATCGCCCCCACGGCCGGCGCCGGCCCGCCCGCGCCAGAGCACCAGCGCGTAGGCGGCCAGTGTCGCGGGCAGCAGCGTCAGCATCGCGCGGCGCGACGACATCGCGGCCAGAATGGGCAGGCGGGCGGGCGCACCGCTCGCTGACGTGGGCTCCGAGCCTCGCGTCACGCCGCCTGCATCCCTGAGGGCCGAACTGGTCCCGCCCCCGACGACGCCGAGCGCCCGCGCGGCGATGCTCCCGCCGAGCAGCACGCTGGCGTAAGTCAGCGCGACCGCCAGGTAGCAGGCATTCACGAGCCAGGGATCTTGCGGCAGCGCCGCACCGAACAGGCCACCCTCGGTCAAGGGCATGACCCCGGCCATCGCGAGCAGGTAGAGCAATGGCGCCGTCGCCGCCGCCATCCACGGCGACGATGCCCGTCGCAGCGCGACCGCACCCAGCACTCCCAGCAGCAGGGCCATACCCGTGACCGCCGCGTACAAGGCGTACACCTTGGCGTCGAACCCGAACTGCCCGATGATCGCCTCGAATTGAGCGGGCGGCACGAACAGCAGCGCCCATTCCATGACCCGCTCCGGCAACGTCCGAATCTGGAACGCGGATCTGGTCCAGAACATCGCGAGCAGCGTCAGCGCGGTGGCGAGCGCGGCGACGGCGACGGCAACGGGCCAGCTTGTCGGATGGCGACCGATCGCGGGGTTTCCGTTCACTGTTGATCCCTGTGCAACGAAGAAGCCGCCCGGAGCGTAGCGCCGGGCGGCTTCAGTACTCGACCGCGACCCTAGAGTCGCCTGGTCACTAGCGCGAGCGGTTCACCAGCGGGCGACCGTAGACGAAGAACGCGCCCAGTGCGAGCAGCGCCGCACCGAACATGGCCAGCGTCATCGGCAGCGAGGTGACATCCGCGTCGCCCGCGGTCGGGAGTGCGCCCGGCTGCATGCCGGGGCCCATGGCCGACGGGGCCGGGGCCATGCCCGCCATGTTGCCCGCGCCCGGAGGCGTCAGGACGGTATCGATGACGTGGATGATCCCGTTGCTGGCCTGGATGTCGGCCTGGACGATCGACACGCCGTTGACCTTGGCACCGCCCTGGGTGCTGATGGTCAGCGCGCCACCCTGGACCGAAGCAACCTGGCCGCGGCTCGCGAGATCGGCGGCGGTGAGCTTGCCGGCCGTGACGTGGTACGTCAGGACCGAGCGCAGCAGCTGCTGGTTCGCGAGGGTCTGGTTCAGCGCATCGGCGGGAACCTTGGCGAACGCCGCGTCGGTCGGGGCGAAGACGGTGAACGGACCGGGGCCCTTGAGCGTATCTACGAGGTTGCCGGCGCCGAGCGCCTTGGCGAGGGTGCCGAACTGGCCCGCCGCGACGGCAGTATCGACGATGTCGCGCGGTGCCTGGGCCTCCGCCGGACGTGTCCCCACTGTGGCGGTCATGGCGGCCGTTGCCAGCAGCAACGAGAACGAGATGGCCACACCCCGTACGAGGCGGGTCGGTGAGACGAAGCGCATGGGAAACCCCTTCCGCGACGAGCCGCGCCACAGCTTAGCGAGCCGTGGACCTACTCGACGCTTTGACGAGCCCGACGGGCGGTAGAAAACCGTCGGCATTGATGGATACGTCGCGGGCGAGCGAGTGGATCACCGCCGGCGACGCGGATCGATGGTGGGGCCGCAACGTGGACCGGCGCGGCACCAGGCTCACCTACTGCACATTCTATGCCTATGATTTGTTCATAGCATGGCAAAAACGTGACGTACTCGCTGATCGGACGCCGCGCGCGGCTCGACTGCCGTGTGACGCCTGTCTCGACGTCTGGCGGCGCGCCTCTTGCAGTCGGTCGATTGCGCACGGGCTCAACTTGGTGTGCGCGACCTCGCTGCCACGCGATACGAGCGATAGCCAATCAATTCTCCGGCAACAGTCGCGTCCGATCAGTTCCCGCGCAACAGTCGCATCCGAAGGAGGCAGACGATGGGCACATGGGGTAACGGCGGCGGGCGGTGGCTTCTGGTGCAGTTCCCGCTCGTGGCGCTCGCGGCGATCCTGGCGCGGGTCGGCCCGAAGCTCCCCGAGTCGGGCGCCCGCGCGGCGCGCCCGCTCGGGCTGGGCGCCATCGCGACGGGCATGGCGTTTTTCGTGGCCGGGGTGGCATCGCAGGGGCGGAGCCTGACGCCGCTCCCGCGCCCCCGCGACGGGGCCACGCTCGTGCGGACCGGGCCGTACCGCGTGGTGCGGAACCCGATCTACCTCGGCGGCGTCCTGGCCTCCCTGGGCAACACCCTCTGGCACGGGCACCCGCTCGGCCTCGTCGGGACCGTACTGCTGGCCATCTTCTTCGACGCCAAGTCCACCAACGAAGAGCGCTGGCTGACCCAGAAGTTCCCCGAGTACCCCGCCTACCGCCGCGGCACGAGCAAGCTCATCCCTTGGGTCTTCTGATCGCCTCCGCATGCGAGCTCGCGTGGTGCGTGACGCGGACCGTGATTCAGGATGAGCGCCAGCAGCTGCACGATGCCCGGACTCACCCGAGCTGGTCACTCCGTAGATCCTTCGCAAGCTCAGGATGACAGACGTATTGACGGCGCTTCCTTCACCGTCCGGCCGCACCGTCCGCTCTAGACTCGCCCGACCGCGACCGCGGCCGCCGGCACGAGGTCCGCGACCATCGGCATGACTTCCTCGGCGAGCAGGCGCATCGACGTCTCCCACGCCTCGGGGTCGTCGGCGTAATCGAAGCAGAAGACGAGCAGCACGCCGAACCCGCCGACGTCGTCGTACACCGCGCGCAGCTTCCGCGCGACCGTCTCCGGCGATCCGACGAGCCAGTTGTGCTCGGCGCAGTAGGCGGCGTCCACGGCCGAGTCCGGCACATCCGGGTCGTGCTTCAGGTACTCGGTGAAGCCGAACGCGCCGAGCAGGCGCAGGAAGTACTCCGTCATCTGGCGGCCCATCATGCCGTTGACGGATTTCTCCCACGCTTCCTCGTCGGTGCGCGCGACGAACACCTCACGGACCAGTCGCCACTCCTTGCGGTTCGACGTCCGGCCGCTCCGGCGTGCGCCTTCCTCGACGGCGTCCCAATGGCTCTTGACGTAGGCCGGGTTCAGGTTGAGGCTCATGGGGATGAAGCCGCGCTCGCCGGCGATCTTGAGGGTGTCGGAATTCTTGCTCAGGCCGGCCACGCCGATTGGTGGGTGCGGCGTCTGGAACGGCTTGATGTGCGGCTCGAGCAGATCGTACATGCGGCCCGTCTTCTCGACCGTCCAGTACTTGCCTTCGTGGCGGAACGGCCGCTCCTCGGTCCACATGCGGAGGATGATGTCGAGCGCCTCGCGGGTCATCTCGCGGTTCTGGCCGGAGAAGCCGTCCACGTTGAACATCGCCCAGTCGCTCGGCAGGCCGCTGGCGGCGACGCCGAAGTTCAGCCGTCCCTGAGCGAGGTGGTCGAGCATCGCGACGCGGTTGGCGAGCTCGGCCGGGTGGTGGTACGGCAGCAGGAAGCCGCCGGGGCCGAGGCGGATGTTCGTGGTCTGGAGGAGCGCCTGGGCCACGAGCAGATCTGGCGCGGGGTGCGGCTCCCACACGGCGGCGTGGTGCTCGCCGATCCATGCCTCGGTGTAGCCGAGCTGATCCGCCCAGCGGATGACTTGCAAGTCCCACTGCTGGCCATCGTAGAGGCTCCGCTCGGGCGGGTGCGACGGCATGGTGAACAGGCCGATGTCCACGTTGACCTCCTTGCGGCGACGCTGCCGATCGAGAGCCGATCCGTACCCGTCCGATGATACGCCCGAGCCGGGGGCAGGTCAACGAAATGCAAGGCAACCAGAGCTGGGGCCAAGGTAGCGCGAGGTGGGCGCGTCAGGCGACCATCGGTCCACCAGGCCCACGGTCAGCACCACACAAGGGGTGTGCTCTATGTCGGAACTCATCGAGAATCTGCGGAAATTCAACCGCAAAGAGCGCTTCTTTCTTGTTGGAATGGCGCTGGGTAACCCGGACTTCGCGCTCTCAGATCCATTTCGCGGAGAGATCAATGCCGTGCTGGGACTGGACGTCCCACGAGGCGCCTTCGTGGGAATGGACTATCACCTCGACTGGATCTTCGCTTCCCTGTACCTCCAGCATCACGGCGGGAACCCCGGCCCGCACGCGAACCTCGACAAGCTCGTCCGTGCGCACCAGGAGGACATCGATCTCGTCGTCGCCTATTCGACCGAATCGGTCAGCCACGTCGTGCTGCTCGAAGCCAAGGGCGTGACAGGTTGGACCAACAAGCAGATGACCTCGAAGGCCGCACGATTCAAGGACATCTTCGGGGAGCACGGGCAGGTATGGCCCGAGATCGCGCCGCACTTCGCTCTCCTGTCACCGCGGCCGCCACAACGCCTGGATACGACGGCTTGGCCTGCCTGGATGCTGCGCGACGGCCGGGCCCCTTGGATCGAGTTACCGATCAGGCAGGACTTGAAGCGGGTCACGCGCTGCACGGCCGATGGGATCATCACCGCGTCAGGTCGGCACTGGAAGGTTATCGGCGAGAAGTCGATAGACCATTTGGCGCCGAGTGATGGCAATTCGAGACGACTGTCGGTCGAACCATGAGTCATCCCGCGTTGATTGCTTCTCGCGCCGCGCTCGCGCTACGCGGTCGAGGCCGCGTGCAGGCGCGGGTAGAGATCCTTGAGGCGCTCGTACGTCTCGCGGTAGAGCGGGTAGATGGCGTCGTAGCGAGCCTGGTTGGCCGGATTCGGCTCGACGACGGCCCCGATTCGAACGAAGCGCCCGACATCCGCCCAGTCCGCGAACGCGCCGACGCCCATGCCGGCCAGGAACGCCGCCCCGAGCGATGAGCCGGGGTGATCGACGACGATCTCCAGCGGCAGCCCGAGCACGTCGGCTGTGACCTGCTTCCAGAGCGCCGAGCGCGCGCCGCCGTTCGTGCATCTGGCCCGTGCCGGGAGCGGCCCGAGCTCGCCCAGCACGTCGAGGTGGTGGCGGAAGCCGTAGGATATACCTTCGAGGACGGCCCGGAAAACGTGGCCGCGCGTGTGGCTGAGGGTGAGGCCGACGAGCGTGCCGCGCGCGAGCGGGTCGGAGATGGGCGTCTTCTCGCCGAGGAAGTACGGCAGCAGGATGCAGCCATCCGCGCCGGCGGGCGTCTTCGCGGCCTCGGCGTCGAGCGCGGCGAACGAGCTGCCGGGCGCGAACTGGTCGCGGAACCAGACGATCAGGCTGCCGCTGGCGGCCATGCAGCCATTCGGCAGGAAGTAGCTGTCGCGCAGGTGATAGTCGAGGAACAGGCGCGCATCGACGGCGGCGCGGTCGGTGCAGTAGAGGATGTCGCCCGAGCTGCCGAGCTTGACGAGCAGGTCGCCCGGCTCGATCACGCCGGCCGAGTGGGCCGACGCGACGTGGTCGGCGCTGCCGGCGACCACGGGCGTGCCGGGCTTCAGGCCGGTCGCCCGCGCCGCCTCGGGCGTGACCGTGCCGACCACGTCGGAGGGTCGGCGGATCGGCGGGAGCAGCGCCGGGTCGATCGTCGCGAGGTCCAGGAGATCGGGCGCCCAGGTCGCGGCCCGGAAGTCGAGCAGGCCGCTCTCGAGCGCCCAATTGCGCTCGACGGACCACGTCTCGGTCAGGCGGGCGACGATGAAATCGTATGAGCCGCAGACGCGGGCCGCCCTCGCCAAGACGTCTGGCTCGTGGCGGCGCAGCCAGCGCAGCGTCGGCCCGATGCTCTGCTGGGTGACGGCGCTGCCGGTCCGCGCGAGCACGTCGGCGACATCGGTGTGGGCCTGGAAGTGGGCGATCTCGTCGATGGCGCGGGCGTCGTTCTGCTGGATCGACGGGCGCAACACGCGGCCGGCGCGGTCGGTCAGCACGAGCGCCGGGACCATGCCGCTGACGCCCACGGCCGCCACGTCGCCCGGTGCACACCGCGCGTCGGCGAGCAGGCGCGGGACGCCGGCCCAGACGTTCCGCCACCAGCCGTCGGCGTCGGCCTCGGCCCAGCCGACGCGCGGGGAGGAGTAGCCGGCCGGCTCGCTCACCTCGGCCACCAGCCCGGCGTCCGGGTCCAGCAGCACGAGCTTGGTCGCGCTCGTCCCCACGTCGATCCCCAACAGGAGTCCCGCGCCGAGCACGCCCTCAGCCCCTACGGGCCGCGCGGACGGCGTCCATGAACGCCCTGACGCGGGGCGGATCGACCGGATTCCAGGTGTACCCATCGACCTTGAGCGACGAGCCGACGATCACCCCGTCCGCGTGGACGAGGAACTCCCCGATCGTCTCCGCACGGGCGCCGGTGTTCAGCAGCACCGGCACCGCGCCGCCGACCTCGTCCGCGACCGCCCGCACGTCCGCGAGCTCCGGCGCGGCACCGGCGCGCGGGCCGGCCACCAGGACCGCGTCTACCATCGTCGAGACGATGGCGCTCCGGGCACGCTGGGCCGCCGTGCGGTTCCCGAGCGGGCTAGCAAACTCCGGCGTGACGTTGGCGAAGATCTTGACGCGATCGGCGCCGATCGACCGGCGCAAACGGTAGAGCGCGGCGGCGTTCGGCTGCCAGAGGCCCATGTCCGACTCGTAGACGCCGGTGACCACCTCGCGCATGAAGCTCGCGCCCGTGGCCGCCGCCATGCAGAGCGCCGCCTCCGGATCCCAGAGGAAATCGACGCCGAACGGCCGGTCGCGCGGGCGGAGCTCGGCGATGATCCGCGTCATCGTGGCGACGGACGAGAAATCCGCGTGCAGCGCGTACGGCCGGCCGGCCTCGTTGCAGAAGAGGATGCTATCCACGCCGCCATCGAGCAGCGCATCGACGTCGCGGCGCAGGGCATCGAGGAGGGCATCGACGCCGCCGTCGCGCGCGTCGAACAGCGGCGCGCCGGGGAGCGGCCCGAAGTGGGCCATCGCGATGGCGGGCTTGGGCGTGCCGAACAGGTCGGCGAGCAAGTCTGGCATGAGGGCCTCCATGGCTACACCGGGGACGAGATCCTTCGACAGGCTCCGCCTGCCTCAGGATGACACGCCAGTTGACGGCAGTCGTCGTTCATCGTCGCCCGCATCGGAAAAGTCACACGAGCCTGAGAGCCTAGAGTATGGTGGGCGGCGGCGGGCCGGCGCGGTACGATTCGGGGGCGGCGATTCTGTCGATTGCGAGTGTTGCCGCGTGCGAGTATGGCTCGTTTCGTGCGCTCCGTGAGCGCGCCATCGCCTCCCGAGGTCGCCCGATGCTGTTCGTGTCGCTGCCGCTCATGGTCACCTGGCTACTTGGCCTCGTCTCGCTCGGCCTGTTCGGCGGCGGCGTGTATCTGCTCTGGGCCTCCTATGTCGGTGTGCTCGAACAGCCGGCCTGGCTCCTGGTCAGCCTGCTCACCACCCTCTGGACGTTCGCCGGACGCTGGATCGTCCTGCGCCTGAGGCGACCCGCGCCGGACGAGCCGAGGCACGCCCGGCGCGGATTAGTGGATCTCATCGAGCGCATGGACGGCAGCGGGCTGCACGTCGAGCTGGACGGGCCGGTCGATGGGCCGCCGGTCGTCCTGACCCACACCGAGGGTATGACGAGCACGGCGTGGCACTACCAGAAGCGGCGGCTTGCCGAGCGGTTCAGGTCGATCGTGTGGGATCTGCCCGGCTGCGGGCGGTCGCGCGGCCCGGCCACGGGCGACTACCGGCTCGAAAAACTCGCGCGCGACCTCGACGCGGTGGTCGCGCTGGCCGGGGGCCGGCCCGCGATCCTGGTTGGGCACGGGCTCGGCGGCGTGGTGGCCCTCGCGTTCTGCGCGCTGTTTCCGGAGAAGGTCGGGCGAGAGGTTGCCGGGCTGGTGCTGATCGACACGCCGCATCCGGCGCCGGGGCGCCCGACGCGCGGGGCGCGTACGGCTCACGTCCTCGGGACATTGGGCCTGATGGCCATGCTGCACGCGACGATCTGGCTCTCGCCGCTGCTGATGCTGATGAGCTGGCTCGCGTACCACAACGGGCTGCTGCACCTGGGGGCGATGGTGCTGGGCTTCGCCGGCCGCGAGAGCCGGGGGCAGCTCGATTTCGCGGCGAGCTTCGTCCCGCTCGCGTCGCCGGCCACGCGGGCGCGGATGGCGCTGGCCATGCGCCGGCGGGTGCCGGCGTCCGCGCTGGCGCGGATCGACGTGCCGACCATCGTCGTGACCGGCGACAGCGACCGACTGGCACCGCCGGACGCGGCGCGGCGCCTCGCGAGCGCCCTGCCGCGCGCGACGCTGCTGACGCTACGGCCGGCCGGCCACCTGTCGCCGATCGAGCAGCACGAGTCGCTGAATCGGGCGCTGGTCGCGTTCACGTCCGAGCACGGGGCGGTGGATCTGGGTTCGGCGTCGCGCCGGCGTCGCTGAGCGGCGGCGGCGGCGGATCAGGGCGTGTGCTCGGCCCCTGGCGCCGCCCAGGTAACGATGCCGAGCGGCGCCGGGCTCCAGTCGAAGGCGTAGCGGCCGGCACGCTCGATCAGGCGCTCGGCGAGGGCGTGCTGGAGGAGGCGGTCCTTCTCGCTGTCCTGGCGCACCCACGTCTGATGGCGGGCGAGAGCAAGCGCCCCATCGACGCTTTCGTAGGTCATCGGCTCGTTCAGGATCTCGCGGATCTCGAACGTCCGCCCGCGCGCCAAGAGCACGGCAAGCAGCTCGCGCAGGGCCGGCAGCGCGGCGCGCTCGACGCCGTGGACGGCCGGCCAGAGGGCGTCGGCGGCCCAGGTCGGGCGGCGCCAGAACAGCAGCGCGACGCAGCGGCGGGCAGCGCGCTCCATGGCGTCGAGGAACGGGCCGATCTCCTCGACGTCGTAGCCGACGTGCGCGATGAACGCCACGTCGGCCGCGGGCTGCGCATCGGTGTCGAGCGCCGTGCCTGCGCCGAGCGCGGTGTCGGCCGCGCCTGCCCGGCGGTCATCCGGCCTGCCTAGCAGCTTGGCGACGGCCGGCCAGCGGCCGGGCACGATGCTGACGTTGCGGATGCCGTGCTCGTCCATGCCCGCGCGCAGCACGTCGAGCATCCCGTCGGAGGGATCGAGGGCGATCACGCGGCGGGCGACGAGCGCGAGCGGCAAGGCGTACCGCCCGCCGCCGGCCCCGATGTCGAGCCAGGTCTCGTCGGGCCGGACGAGCGAGCGCAGGGCATCGAGCGCCGGCTCGTCGGTGCGGCGTGGGTCGGCCCGGAAACGGGCGGCGACGGGGGCGTAGTGGTCCGGTCCGCTCGCCTGCTCGGCGTAGCGCTCGACCTGCTCGCGGTTCTCGCGCACGCGCCGCGCCCACGCGGCGAGCAGGTCGTCGGCGGGCGGCAAAAGCGGGTCGAACGAGTTCGGCATGGGGGAATGGTAGCGCACGGCGGTGGTCGCAGCGGACGTCAATGATGCTTGCCCAGCCGTCGATCCCGTTCGAAGCCGGTCAACACGCCTGTCATCGCGAAGCGCAGCGAGGGATCTCACGGTCCCGAGTAGGTCAGCGAGAGATCCCTCAGTCGCTGGCGCTCCTTCGGGATGACAGGTCTGTTGCCGGGACGACCGATGCGCTATAGGGTTGACGGCGCATCTGGACAGGCTAGCCCGCGCGTGCGGAACGGGCGAATGCCATGGAGACGGCCGGTTAGGCTAGCGCGCGGACCTCGCGAAGCACCGTCTCGACCTCGTCCGGGGTGGTCAGCAGGCCGGCCGCGAGGCGCGCGTAGGAAGGGCTGTACGGCGTGGTGGTGGCGATGATGTGACGCGCGTTCAGGCGGGCCACCGCCGCGTCTGGGCGCAGGCCGGCCACGTCGAAGCAGGCCAGGCCGGCCGACAGCGACGCGTCGCGGGGCGTGTAGAGTGTGACGTGCGGCAGGCCGGCCAGGCCGTCCTTGAGCTGGGCGTTCAGCGCGTGGATGCGGGCGGCGACGCGGGACTTGCCGAGCTCCTCGTGGAGGGCGAACGCGCGGTCCAGCGCCCAGCGGTGCTCGAACGAGTGGAAGCCGCCGGGCGTCATGCCGCTCGCCGGGCCGCCTCCCGAGCCGAACGACGGGATGGTCGGGCTCGCGGCGGGCCAGGCGCGCGGGTGGCCCCAGACGAAACCCGTGCCGCGCGGCCCGAACAGCCACTTGTGGCAACCGGCGACGAGGAAGTCCGCGCCGAGGCTTCCGACCGTCTCGTCCTCGACGCCGAGCCCGTGGACGCCATCGACGCAGAGCAGCGCGCGGTCGGCGTCGGCACGCTCGCGGTTCACCTCGGCCAGCGCATCGGCGATGGCCCGGATCGGCAGCTTCAGGCCGGTGCTGGAGTGGACCCAGGTGACCGCGACCACGCGGGTGTTCGGCCGTAACGCGCCGACGACCGCCGCGACGATCTCGTCGGCCGAGACGGATGCGAGATCGCGGTAGAGGCGCACGCGGCGGACGCTCGCGCCGGTCCGCGCCGCCAGGGTCGAGAGCGCGGCGTGGGTAGCGAAGAAGTCGTGCTCGGTGGTGAGGATGTCCTGATCGGCGCGGAGCGCGAGGCCGGCGTAGAGCAGCCCGAGGCCCATGGTGGTGCTGTCGGTGAGAGCGATCTCGGTCGGGCTCGCGCCGAGGTAGGACGCCGCCGTGCGCAGCACGGCCGCCTCGGCCGCCGGCCCCTGCCGCTGGTAGTAGTGGACGGGGTTGGCGTCGAGGCCGGCCCGGTGCGCCTCGATCGCCTCGCGGACGGGCGCCGGGTGCGAGGCGAGGAACAGCCCGCCGAAGTGGAGCCACGCGCGGTCCAGCGGGAAGAGGTCTCGGACGGCACCCCAGTCCTGGAGGCTCGCTTGCCCCAGGTCGCCCGCTTCTCGGCCCGCCCACCAACGATCCCCGGCAACGCCGGCTGCATCCGCATCGGCAACATGGTCGGCAACTCCCTGCGCGAGCGCCGCCGCCGCGAAGGTCAGGCCGGTTCGAACGAGGAAGCCGCGTCGATCCATGCGGGCAGTATGCCTGACGCCCGCTCCGGATCCGCCACGGTTTTCGGAAGTCAGGCGTCGCGGTGGGGCGGGTCGTTCAGGGCGGTGGGGATCTGGGCGTCGTCGACGTGGCAAGCGTAGCGGTCGGCCCAGGAATCGGATAGGGATTCGGCGAGGGCGGCGGCGAGTCGGACGTGGTCGGCCTCCGGCAGCGGCGGGTACACGAACGTGCCCGGCGCCAGCGGCAGCTGCACCGGCTGGCCCCAGGTTGAGCCGCGCCGCCGACCGTAGACGTGGATGTGGAAGTGCGGCGACTTGCCCGGCAGCAGCCCCCAATTCCCATTGGCCTGCAAGTTGAACCAGGGCGCGAGCTCCAGGCGCTCCATCACGCCGCAGACCCGCGCCGCCAGCCCGAAGGCGGCCGCGGTCAGGTCCGGGTCGGCCCAGGCGTGCGGCGGCGGCGCGTGCGGCGCGACGAGCACGTGACAGCCCTCTTCCGGCGGCAGATGCGGCACGGCCGGAGTGGTCACGACGAATCGGCCGTCCGCCCAGAGCGTCCAGTCGCGCCGCACCCCGTTGCGCCCGCTCATGGGGCGGTCAGCTTCAAATTGTACGCCCGCGCGTCGAAGTAGTAGATCGGGTACGGCGTCCAGTCGATGCCCTTGCGCAGCCCGTACGACTCCAGCGGAATGTACAACACCGTGCCCGGCGCGTCCTGCTCGAAGATGTCGAACATGCGCTGGTAGATCTGGTTGCGGCGGGTCTGGTCCAGGATCGTCCGCGCCTCGCGCCCGAGCTGGTTGAACTCCTCCGGCTGCCAGTAGCCGCGCTTCTGGTGGTTGTTGTCCGGCCCCCAGTTCCGCCAGAGGTAGCCGTCCGGGTCGCCGAGCGTCGAGGTCGCGCTCCAGTTCGACACGCTGAGCCCGCCCGACTCGTCGATCTGGGTGTTGGCGGCCTGCTCGATCACTTCGAGCTGGACGGTCAGCCCGACCTTCTTCCACATCTCGACGATCGCCTCGGCCGCCTGCCGCCCGTTGCTGTAGTAGGTCGGCGACGTGCGGTAGACGATCGGCTCGCCGGCGTAGCCAGCCTCCTGAAGCAACGCGCGAGCCTTGTCAGGGTTGAACTCGGGCGTCGGGCGGCTCGGGTCGTAGCCGAACTCGCCCTCGAACGTAAAGCCGCGCGGCACGGTGGCCTTGCCGCGCCAGAGCGCCCGCACCAGCCCCTCGCGGTCGATCGCCAGGTTCATTGCGCGGCGCACCCGGACATCCTTCAGGGCCGGGCTGTTGACGTTGTAGCGCAGCACGTGGGCGTTCGCGAGCGGCACGCTGCGGACGGAGGTCCCCGCGTTCGCCTCGACCGTCTCGACCTGATCCGGCGGGAGGTTGGTGATGATATCGACCTCGCCGGACAGCAGCGCCGCGACGCGGGTGGCCGTCTCGGGGATCAGCCGGAAGGTGATCCGCTTCGCGGCCGGCGCCTGGTCCCAGTAGCCGTCGAAGCGGTCCAGAACCAGCTGCGACTCGCGCCGCCACTCGACGAACTTGTACGGCCCGGTCCCGACCGGCGCTTGGATGAACGCCTCGTTGCCGACCTTCTCGACGTGTACCTTCGGGACGATCCACGCGCCGTACGACGCCAGCCGCTGCTCCAGGAGCGGATCGGGCGCCTTGGTCGCGATGCGGACGGTCAGCGGATCGACGACCTGCACGCCTTCGAGGTTGAGGAAGTAGCCGCGCGCCTCGCCCCGCGCGTTCGGGTCGAGGATGCGGTCGAAGGTGAACTTCACGTCATCGGCGGTCAGCTTCGAGCCGTCGTGGAAGAGGACGCCGTCGCGCAGTTTCAGCTCGAGGGTCAGGTCATCGACGCGCCGCCAGCTCGTCGCGAGCGACGGCACGAGCTTGTTGCCGTCCAAGAAGTCGCGGCGGATCAGCAGGTCGAAGATCGGGTAGAGCAGCCGGACGCCGACGTTGCCGAGGTCGTTGGTGGTGTCGAGGTTGGTCGGCTCGCCGGCGATGGCGACGACGAGGTTGTCTTTTTGCATGGCCGAGGCGGCGGGCTTCGTTTCCGGCTTGCCCGTGGCGGTCGGCTGCGCGTCGGCCTGGGTCGCCGGCTTCGACGCATCGGCCGGCTTCGTGTCGGCCTTGGCGGCCGGCGCCGAGGTCGGTTTGGCAGCGTCTGTCTTGGCCACCGGCTCGGCCTTCGGGGCCGGAGCCGCTGATTGCGGCTGGCACGCCGCCAGCGCGATGGCCAGAAGGAGGAGGATGCTCAGGAGGCGACGTGTCACGGACCGATTTGGGGTCATTCGGGGGCTCACTTTCTGCCGCGCGCGGCGACGAGGGCGATGGACGCGGTACTCACAGACGCTCGTGGGCGAGGGTCGGGTCGAGGGCGTCGCGGAGCCAGTCTCCGCCGAGGCTCACCGCCAGGATCGTCACCATCAGCGCCAGCCCCGGGAACACGCTGATCCACCACGCCGTGTTCAGGTACTCGCGGCCGGCCCCGAGCATCGACCCCCAGGAGGGATCGGGCGGCTGGACGCCCAGGCCGAGGAACGAGAGCGTCGATTCGAGCAGGATCACCGACGCGAGCTGGAGGGTCGCCAGGACGACGACCGTCGCGACGAGATTCGGCGCGATGTGGCGCACGAGCAGGCGCGTCGTCGATGCGCCGACCGCCCGCGCGGCCACGACGAACTCCTGCTCGGACAGGCTCAGCACCATCCCGCGCGTCACCCGCGCGTACGAGGTCCAGCCGCTGATCCCGGCCAGCACGATCAGCAGCCCGAGGCTCGGGCCGACTACCGCGATGGCGCCGATCGCGAGCACCAGGAACGGCAGCGCGAGCTGAGCGTCCGCGAGCAGCATGATGGTGTCGCCGACGACCCCACCGAGGTAGCCGGCCAGCAGCCCGAGCGACGTGCCGAGCACCATCCCGATGAGCGCGGCGCTGAACCCGACCAGCAGCGAGATGCGCGAGCCGTACAACAGGCGGCTCAGCACGTCGCGGCCGAGGTCGTCGGCGCCGAGCGGGCGCGCCCAGGTGCCGCCCGGCTGCCACGCCGGCGGGGTCAGGCGGTCGAGCAGGCTTTGCTCGTAGGGGCTCTGGGGCGCCAGGGCCGGCGCGAAGATCGCCGCCAAGACGATCGCGAGCAGCAGCGCGGCCGACGCCCAGGCGACGCCCGGTATGCGGAGCGTGCGCCGCCGCCGCGCGACCAGCTGGGCCACCTGCTCCAGCGATGGCGCGGGCTGCTCGGTCGCGTGCGGGCGTCGGGTGACGGGGACGGGCTCGCCGCGCGCGACCGGCGTGTCGGCGGCGAGTCTATCGACGGCCACCCTGTCCGCTGCCATCTCAGGTGTAGCGGATCTTGGGGTCGAGCCAGCCATATGCCACATCCACGAGCAGGTTGATCGCGACGTAGACCCCGGCGATCGTGAGGACCACCGCCTGGACGACCGGGTAGTCGCGCAGGAAGATCGACTGCACCGCGAGCCGCCCGACCCCCGGCCAGGCGAACACGATCTCGGTCGCGACCGCGCCGCCGAGCAAGTGCCCGAGCTGGATGCCCATCACGGTGACGACCGGGATTGCCGCGTTGCGGAGCGCGTGGCGCGAGATCGCCGCGCGCTCGGAGAGGCCCTTGGCGTGGGCCGTCCGCATGTAGTCCTTGCGGACGACGTCGAGCAGCGCCGAGCGGGTCAGGCGGGCCATGCTGGCGATGCCGTAGGCGCTCAGCGTCAGCGCCGGCAGGATCAGGTGCGCCCATGTGGCGTCGCCGGAGGTCGGGAGCCAGCGGAGCCAGAGCCCGACCACGAGCACCAGCACGATCCCCAGGAAGAAGTTGGGCGTCACCTGGCCGAGCAGCGCGCCGGTCATCGCGAGGCGGTCGAGCGGCGTGTTGCGGCGGACGGCGGCCGCGATGCCGGCCGGAATGCCAACCAGGATCGTGAGCGCGAACGCCGCGAGCGCGAGGGTGAGCGTCGCCGGGATACGCTCGGCGACGACGGCCCCGGCCGGCGCGCGGCGCTGGAGCGACTGGCCGAAATCCGCGCCGAGCAACACGCGCGAGAAGAACGTGGCGTACTGGACGGGCAGCGGCTGGTTGAGGCCGAGCTGCTCGCGCAGCCGCGCGACGTCGTCGGCGGTGGCGCTGTCCGAGAGCAACAGCGTCGCCGGGTCGCCTGAGAGGCGCAGCGCGAAGAAGACGACGGTGACGACCAGCCACAGGGTAAAGATGCCGCGCACGACGCGACGCAAGACGAAGGCGCTGAGGGACACGTGGCGTGACCTCGGCTCGCCGTGCTCGACCGGCGTCGGCGATGCCAGCCGGGAGTGTAGGAGTCCGAAGTTAACGGGCCGTCAACGTGTCGTAAGCGCCGGCTACCAGACGGGGTGCGCGTCCGGCACTCGGTGGGAATCGGCGCCGCGCGTCGCCGCATCGGACGATGGAGACCGGCCGATCGGGCCCACACCACAGCCGCACGCGCGCTCCGGCAGCCGACGGGCGCGAGGCACGCCGCATGGCCTACGAGCGCAGGCGGGCGAGGATCTCCTCGGCGGCGCGGGTGCCGCTGGCGAGCGCGCCGTTCATGGTGGCCTGCCAAGGGTCGGTGTGCTCGCCGGCGAAGTGGAGCCGCCCCTCCGGGCGGGCGAGCACCGGCGCGAAGCGCCGCATGGTGCCCGGCGCGAAGTACGAGTACGCCTCGCCGAGCGCACCGGCGGCCCAGATCGCCGCGTAGCCGCGCTCGTAGTGCGCCCCGCAGCCGGGATGGAGCCGCTCCAGATGTTCGAGGCAGGTCGCGATCCGCTCGGCGTCGTCCCGCAGCCCGGCCAGATGCGTCGCCGCCGCGCCCGCCGTGTAGATCGTCACGATGCCGCGCTCGCCGGGCTGGCCGTATGTCGCGTCGTAGCTGGCCCCGATCGGTAGATCGGTCATCGCGCCGCCGCCCAGCCCGGCGGCCTGCCAGAAGCGCCGGCGGAACTGGAGGAACACCTTGGCAATCGTCGCGTAGCCCACGCCGTCGAGCGCCGCGCGCCGCTCCGACTCCAAGCCCGGCCGAATCTCGATGGCGCGCAGGGCCGGGAGCGGCACGGCGACCACGACGTACGGTGCGCGCAGCGACCGCTCGACGCCGCCGGAGCGGTAGGACACGGTCACCGCGCGGTCGTCCTGCTCGATCGCCGCGACGGGCGTGGCAAGGCGGACGCGCGGGCCAAGCTCGGCAGCCATCGCCACGGGCAGGCGGTCGCTCCCGCCGCGCAGCCGCCCGTCGTCGCCGTTGGCATTGCCGTCGTCAGTACCTCTGTCACCAGCACGGGCGTCGCCAGCACCATCGCCGCCTCCGCCGTCGCGGCCACCTGTGCCTGCCATGTCCGCGAGCAGTCGCTCGTCGCGGGCAAAATGGAGCAGCGAGATGCGCTCCGGCCCGACCCCGTAGTCGACACCGACCCACGCGTCGCGGTGGGCGCGAGCGAGCGGTGCGAGATCCAGGCCGTCGAGCCAGTCCGCGTACGTCCGCCCATCGAGGTAGGCACCGGCTCCCGCCCAGGGGCGGCACGGGTCATCGACCTGCGCGACGAGCCGCGCGGTCTCGCGCTCCAGCCGTTCGGCGTCGGCCAGGTAGCGCGCGCCGAGCTCCTCGGGTGCGTCGCCACGGCGGACCACGCCGCCGAAGGCGAGGAGTCGCGGGGCATCCGGTAGGGGGAACAGGCCCAGTTCGTAGCGGCGCGCGGCGGCCCGGACGGCGCGGTGGGCGGCCGAGATAAACTCGCCGCCGGCCTCGGCGTACAGATCGTCCGCGAACGGAGCGCGGAGGGTCAGAACCCGGCCGCCGACGCGCCCGTGCGCCTCGAGGACCCGAACGTCGAGGCCGGCGCGGTGCAGGGTCACGGCCGCGCTCAAGCCCGCCAGCCCGGCCCCGACGACGATCACCTGGGAGTCGGTCGTCATACCGACCCAAGCCTAGCAGAGTTTCAGGCGCAAATGTCGAGCTCCGGCGCGTCGGCCACTCGGTCTCGGAGCCGGCTAGGGCGCGCCGATCGGGGCCCCGTAGCGCGCCGGAATCCAGCCGCCCTGCCCGCACGGATCCTGCACCTGCTTCCAGATCAGGCCGTCGCCCTGGGCGTCCGGGCCGACCACGTCGAGGCGGGTGCCATCCGGCCAGGCGGTCAGCGAATCCGTGACGCGCGGCGACCGTCGCAGGTAGACGCCGGTGCCGCCGGTGCCGGCCACGACAATCCAGGCCGTCGGCTTAGCGCGGGCGACCCCGGTGGCGAGCGGCGCGGGCGCGATGCCCCGCGCCTCGCAGGCCGGGTCGAGCCGGCGGGCCGTGCTGCCGGCCGGCCGAATCTGGTCCAGGCCGGTCGCCCCTTCGGCGAGGGCCAGCGCGCCGAGCGCCTGGAAGCTCCCCACGACCGGCTTGGCCGCGCCGTCGCCGCGAAACATCCCGAAGCTATTCTCGCGCGGGTTCGCCCCGCTCGGGAAGTCGTTGAGCATCCACTTGAGTGCGCCGGCGCCGCCACGGTCGCGGATGCCCTGGACGAATTCCGCTTCGAGGCTCGCGGCAGTCGCCTCGTCCACGGCGTCGTTCGCGAACCCGAACTCGCCGAGCACCAGCGGCCGATTCGGCAGCGCCGTCCGCACGTCGTCCCAGAGCGCGAGGGCCGACCGGACGCCGGCGCTCGAGGCGGTGGGCGGGTAGCGGTGGAGGGTGCGGTAGTCCAGCCAGTCGTTAGCGGGCATCACCGACAGCAGCGTATCGACGTGGCCGACCGTCACGAGCCGCTCGGGGTCGGCCTGCCGAATGGCCGTCAAGCGCGGCTCCAGATAGGCGGCGAGCGTGTCGTTCAGGCCGGCGATCAGCGGCTGCCACGCGGCCGAGTCCTCGGACTGGAGGTAGCGCACGGACGTGCCGCCGGAGCGCGACATGGTCCATGCGCCCGCATCGTCGAGGAGGGTGCGGTAGGCGCGCACGACGTTGACGTAGATGAACGCCTGCTCGTCGTCGAGGCGGGCCGGCACCGTCTTCTGGCCGCCCTCGGTGGCGCGGTACTCGGCGATCTGCTCGTGCGGGACCCAGACGAGGTCGGCGCGCGGGTCGCTCGGTGGGGGAGGGACGGGCGTGGCGGCGGGTGACGGTGAGATCCCCGGAGATGGCGACGCGCTCGCGGTGGGGACGGGCGTTGGCGTGCTGGCCGGCACGACCGGCAGGCGCGGCTTGAGCGCCTCGGCCAGCCATGCCTGCTGGAGCGGCGGCGGCGAGCCGGGGTAGGTCGAGAGCCCCAGGTCGCCGATGCGCGGCTCGTTCTTCAGGTCGAAGGCGAGGATGGTCGGGCGCCCCTTGTAGCGCGCGGCGATGGCCCCGTCGATCTCGGCCAGTTTGCTCAGATCCCACTCGGTGTAATCCGCGAGGGTCACGATCAGGCGCAGGCCGTGGCGGTCGGCCAGGTCCATGACGCGGTCGAGCTTGGTCCAGCGACGGGCGCGGACGTCATCGGCGAGCGGCTTCTGCACGAAGATCCGCAGGACGGTCAGGTTGGCGGCACTCGCCTTCGCGAAGTCCTGCGCGATCTGCGTCGGGTCGAAGCGGTCGTCCTGCCACATCTGCCACGCTTGATCGGGCGGCCCCTGGTAGTTGGCGCCGATCAGGAAGCGCCCCGGCTCGGCCGGCTGGGCGGCCGGCGCCACCTGGGCGAGTGGCGCCGGGATGACCGGCGCATCGGTTGGCGCGCCGAAGAGCGCGGGCGCACCGAACGAGCGGTCGAGCAGTCCGGATGGCAGCCCGTCTCGGGAAACTGGTGCATCGACCGACGTGGCGCCCGCGGCCGATTCGGCAGCGCGGATCGTCATCGCGCCGGATGAGAACGCCCCGGCATCGGGCATGGCGGCGCGGGCGACTCGAGATGGCTGGACGAGCGTGGCGACGAGCACGGCGAGCACGAGTGCCAATCCGGCTGACCGGGGCATGAGGTGACGATCGGTTCGGCGTTCGATTCGGGTTCTATGCGGCGGCGTGCTGCGAAGGCGGCTGATGGAGTGACGGGCCGAGGGCTGCATCATGCCTCATGAACGAATTGGCCGGGCCGGGGTGATGGAAGGGCCGGTTACAATCGCGACCCGGTCGGCGTCGCCTCGCCCTCGGCGGCCGAGGTGGGGGCCGCGCGGCTATTCTAGGGGGCGTCGCGGCGATGGCGGGGCCTTTTCCGTGAGGCAGCACTCCAAGAGAGTAGGCCCAAGAGCAGGAGGTGGTGCGCATGCCCGAACGAGTGAAGATCGTGGTGCCCGGCGACAGCCCGTCGCAGATCCAGGGCTCGCCCCAGCTCGCGCGGCTCGAGCGGTACGGCGACGTCGAGATCCACACCGACCGGCCGGGCAGCTCGGAGGAGCAGGTGCGGCGCCTGACCGGCGCGCAGGTCTTGCTGAATTCGCGCGGCGCCGTGAAGTGGCCGGGCGACATCTTGAAGGAGCTGCCCGACCTCCGCTTCATCACGGTCTTCGGGATCGGCACGGACTCGATCGATTTGACGACGGCGCGGGCGCGCGGGATCGACGTTAGCAACATCCCCGGCAAGACGGCGCCGGTCGTCGCCGAGCACGCATTCGGGCTGATGCTCGCGGCGGCCAAGCGCGTGCCCTACCTGACCGCCGAACTGCGGGCGGGCCGCTGGGGGTCGCAGAACGACAACATCTACCTGAACGGCAAGACGCTCGGGATCGTCGGGGTCGGCAACATCGGCGCGCGGATGGCCCAGCTCGGGAGGGCGATCGGCATGCGAGTGGTCGCCTGGACGTTCAACCCGTCGCCGGAGCGCGCCGCCGAGCTGGGCGTCGAGTTCGTGGAGCTGGACGACTTGCTGCGCCAATCGGACGTCGTCAGCCTGCACGTGAAGCTGACCGACGAGAGCCGGGGAATCATCGGCGCACGCGAGCTCGGGCTGATGAAGCCGACAGCCCTGCTGGTGAACACCGGGCGCGGGCCGCTCATCGACGAGGCGGCGCTGGTCGAGGCGCTCGACGCGGGGCGGCTCGCCGGGGCCGGGCTGGACGTATTTCCCCAGGAGCCGATGCCCACCGACTCGCCGATCCTGCGCTGCAAGCACGTCGCCCTGACGCCGCACATCGCCGACGCGACGCCGGAAGGCATCGAGTTCCTGAATGAGGGGGCGGTCGATAACGCCATCGCGTTCCTGGAAGGACGGCCCCAGAACGTCGTCAACTGAGGAGTGCGCCCTCACCCCCGGCCCCTCTCCCCGTGCGCGGGAGAGGGGGGGCGAGGTAGCGAATCAGGTGCCTTCGATCTCGGCGGGGGAGCCGTAGCCGGGTGCGTCTGGGTTGCTGCCGGTGAGCTTGCCATGGCCCCCTTCGGAAGCTTCGGCGTCGCGCTCGGTGGCCTGGGACTCGTCGCCGTCCGTCGCGCCGCCGGTGGCGGGCGCGTCGCCGGCGGCCTGGCCGGCTGGTGTGTTCTCGGTGCTCTCGCTCATGAGGATCTCCTAGCCCGAAGTGGAGCGGCGAACCGCCTCCTGAGCTTGGATCGGCGGCATGGGCCGTGCCACGGCCGCGATATTCAGCGCACGCGACGCGCCTCGTACGGTCCGCCGCGCAAGGAGAGTCGATCGTGCCCATGCTTCCCATCCGCAAGGACGACAACGCCTACGCCCGCGCGGCCGGCCTCGGCATCGTGACCGGCATGCGCTCGATGCTGCCGCTGGCGCTGCTCTCGGCGGCCCTCCAGCCCGGTGGGGCGGTCGGGGGCTATTCGCCGGCGCGGGGCGACACGCTGGCCGGCCGGCTGCTCGCGACGCCCAAGGGCAGGATCGTGACGGGGATCGCCGCCATCGGAGAGGTGGTGAACGACAAGCTGCCGATCACGCCCGGTCGGAACGAGCCGCCGTTGATCGCCGAGCGCCTGATCGTCGGCGCCATCGTCGGGGGCGTCGTCTGCCAGCTCGGGGGCCGCTCGCCGCTGGTCGGCGCGGCCATCGGCTCGACCGCCTCGATCGCAGCGTCGTTCGCGGGCTACTACGGGCGGACGATCCTGCCCCGGGTCACCGGGATACCGCAGCAGATCTGGGGGGTGGCCGAGGACGCCATCGCCGTCACGCTCGGCGCGAAGACGCTCGGCCTCCGCTGGCGCTGACCGCGCGGCGCGGGTGGCCGAGGGAGACGCCCGCGCCGCGCCCCGCACGGGCCATCGCGGGCTGCACTCGGATCGGTCGGGGGCCGATCGCCGCGTCACGTGGAGCGCGTCGTCCGCCAGAGGTTCCAGCCGAGGCAGGCGACCGCCGCCAGGCCGAGCACGCCGGCCAAGCCGAGCAGGCCGGATGTCTGCGGCGAGGACGGCAGGAACAGGGGCACCACGCGCAGCACGGCGGCGCCGTTGCCCAGCCAGAGTGTCGCCCAGACCAGGCGCGCTGAGTGGAGGGGCCGGCCGACGAAGCCGGGCACGAGGCGCGGGGCCATGCCCAAGATGAGCAGCGTGACCAGGCCCGTGCCGAGGGCGTGCCGCTCGGCGTCGGGCGGCGGGGCGGGCAGCCACCAGAAGCTCGGTAGCAGGCCGAACGGCCGCAACCCCTCCCAGACGAGCAGCAGGCCGGCGACCACCAGCCACCAGTACGCCGAGACGATCAGCCCATCCGACGGCGCGTCCTCGGGTCGGCGCGCCTTGTCGCGGCCGGCGAGGTCGCGGCGGGTGCGGCGCAGCGGCACGTCGAGGACGAGCGCCAGCAGGACGAACGACGCGCCTTCGAGCAAGGCGCCGAGCGGGCTGATCGCACCCAGCACGCGCATGGGGGTTGAGACGGAAGAGGAGCCCGGATCGAGCGCGAGTGACGGTGCCATGCCCGGCAGCAGCACGTCGATGAAGGGCGCGGCCGTGCGGAGGACGAATCCGACCACGAAGACGATCGCGACGAGAGACAACTCGCGGGCGGGGGGGACGCGGAGTCGCAGGTAGAGCGGGAACGTGCGCGCCGAGATGGCCGCCGAGATCGCCACCAGCATGCCGTTCAGGCCGAGATGCACGACCGACCAGTCGAGCGCGGCGCCGAGTGCGGGCACCAGCGGCGACTGGGCGGCTCCGGACAGGGCGGCCCCAATGGGGACCAGCAGGGCGACGAGATTGAGCGCAAGCCCGATCAGCAGCGCGCCGAAGAAACAGAGCGCGAAGGGTAGCACCCCCAGCAGCCCCGCCCGCGTCCGCAACGGCGGGCCGCTGCGCGCCGCGCGCACGAGCATCCGGACGGCCAGGCCGGCACCGGCCAGCTCCAGCGCGCCGGAAAGCGGCATTCCCAGGCGCGCAACGTCCAGGGCGACGCCGGACGTCGGCGGCATCGTGAACGGCTGGCAGAGGGCGCGCAGGAGCAGGCCGGCGCCCATGAGGTGCGCGGCGAGGCGCACTTGGCCGGGCGACGGCGGCGGGGCGCCGCGCAGCCGGGGCAGGAAATAGAGCCCGATGCCGAGCGCGAACATGCCGCCCCAGCCGTAGATCTGGATGTGCCCGTGCGCGCGCGCCGCCCCGACCCACCAGGCCCCGACGGGCAGCCGGAACGCGAACGCGAGGAACAGGGCGGCGCCGAGGCCGAAGCCGGCCACGAGCGCGAGGCCGACCGCCCACCAGACGAACGGCAGCGACGGCATCCGCTCGGTTGCCGGCGTCGGGGCGCGCGGCGGCGTGGGTGCGCCCGCCGGCATCGGCGCACCCGCCGTGATCCGCCCGTGCGCCAAGTCGGGCACCTCGTGCTCCGAATGGTTCATGAGGCCGTCACCATGAGCCGGTGCCGAGCGGGCTCCGACTGCCGCCCGGTATGCCGCGAGTGATTCATGCGTCCGCTCCAAGATCCCGCATCCCGCGTGGGTGCGCGTGGGCCACCGGCGCGCCGAGACGCGGGCGGCGTCGGACCTTCACGCGCCTGCCTCGCTCCGCGCATCCGACGACCACGGCTCGGGTGGCGACTGGTGCCGGGCTGGGCCACCGCATGATACTGTCGAGTGCGCGGGGGGCGATCGCACCGTGCCCGAAGGCGCGACTACAATCGTCGGTTGTCATACCGACATGCAGACAATCGGTCGGCCGCCGACGTGCAGGCACACCGACGCCCAGACACATTCCACTGAGGAGCGAGCGTGCGACGATTCGAAATGGCCCTCCCGGCGAGCGTGGCGGACTGCGTCTCCGCGCTCGCCGAGCGCCACGGCGACGCGAAGGTCGTGGCCGGCGGGACCGATCTGGTGCCGCAGATGAAGATCGGGGTGACCCGGCCGACCTGCGTCATCGACCTGAGCGGCATCCCCGAGCTGAAGACGATCGATGTCCTCGACGGCGGCGCGTTGCGGATCGGCGCGGCGGCGAGCGCGCGGGCGATCGAGCTGGCCCATGAGGTCCGGGGCAGCTTCCGGGCGCTCTCGGAGAGCGCGGCGCTGGTCGGATCCGTCCAGGTGCGGACCCTCGCCACGCTGGGCGGCAACATCTGCAACGCGGCGCCCTCGGCCGACATGGCCCCGCCGGTCGTGTCGCTCGACGCCGAGGCGGTAATCGCCGGCCCGAAGGGGCAGCGGCGCGTCCCGTTCGCCGACTTCTTCCGGGGCGTGCGCCAGACGGTGCTCGAGCCGGACGAGATGCTGGTCGAGATCGTCATCCCGGCGCCGGAGGCGGGCAGCGGCGGCAACTACCGGCGCCACACGCCGCGCCGCGAGCTGGACATCGCGATCGTCGGCGTTGCGTCGCAGATCACCGTCAAGGATGGCGTCTGCACCAAGGCGCGGATCACCCTCGCGTCGGTGGCCCCGACCCCGGTTCGGGCCGAGGCCGCCGAGGCCGCGCTCGTCGGCCAGGAAGTAACCCCCGACCGCATCGAGGAGGCCGCCAAGCTGGCCATCGAGGCCGCCCGCCCCATCTCCGACCAGCGCGGCTCGGTCGAGTACCGCCGCCACCTCGTGCGCGTGCTGACCCGCCGCACGCTCGTGACGGCGCTCGACCGCGCGACCGGCCGCGCCGCCGAGTCGGACGGCGACGACGCGAACAAGACCGGCGCGCCGCTCGACGCAGCCCGGACGAACGGCACGCAGGGCAACGGCACCCACTAGTCTCGACTTCCGCCATTTCTGACTGAGGGCACCGGATCCAGATATGGGAGTGCGGCGACTTTCGTGGGCACCGTGGCTCGCACGACTCCACAGAAACTCCCGAAGGTGTCAGATCCTCC
>Ga0136611_10000384_pt1 | contig 28655 bp, 32 predicted proteins | sample AntDrymUQ2232306_2_FD_106645 | JGI IMG/M metagenome (GOLD analysis project Ga0136611, IMG submission 106645) | Polar desert sand microbial communities from Dry Valleys, Antarctica - metaG UQ223 (23.06) | ecosystem: Environmental > Terrestrial > Soil > Desert | place: Antarctica: Dry Valley...
CGCTGGCGCGCGCCAGCGACACCAACCCGGGCGTGACTGAACGCTTCGAGCTTTACATCACCGGCCGTGAATTCGGCAACGGCTTCAGCGAACTGAACGACGCCGAAGAACAGGCCGCGCGTTTCAATGCGCAGGTCGATGCCAAGGACAGCGGCGACGACGAAGCCATGTTCTACGACCACGACTTCATCCGCGCGCTCGAATACGGCATGCCGCCGACCGGAGGTTGCGGCATCGGCATCGACCGCCTGATGATGCTGCTGACCGACAGCCCGAGCATCCGCGACGTGATCTTGTTCCCGGCGCTGCGCCGGGAGGTATAGCCCCCACGGTCGCGCACTTCGTGTCGCTCCCTGCCCCCCGAGGGGGCCGCCCCGCCTGCTGCCCGGCAAAGCCGGTTCAGCGGCTTGAGCTGGGTTTTATACATGCTGACCCCTGTTGCGCCGCTTAAGTACTTGACGGGCTATGCTGCCCCGCTGCAGATGCAGGTGCGCCAGCTGATGGAACAAGGCAAGCTTGGTGACATGCTGTTGGGCAAGTACCCCAACACTCACGGTGTGCGAACCGACAAGGCGCTGTACGACTATGTGATGGCGCTGAAATACGAGTTCCTGCGCAATGCGGAGCCGCTTTCAAAGGTGGCCTTCGACAGCAAGCTCCAGGTGATCACGCACGCGCTCGGCACGCACACCACGGTGTCGCGCGTGCAGGGCGGCAAGCTCAAGTCCAAGCGCGAAATCCGCGTCGCGTCGCTGTTCAAGGAAGTGCCGGCCGAGTTCTTGAAAATGATCGCCGTGCATGAACTCGCGCACATGCGGGAAAAGGCGCACGACAGGGCGTTCTACAAGCTCTGCACCCACATGGAGCCGCGCTACCATCAGTACGAGTTCGACCTGCGGGTATACCTGACGCATGTCGATGTGGCGGGCAAGCTGGCGTGGCCGGCGGTATAGCCGTCGCTACAATCATTTTTGCTACTTTTGTCCAAACACCGGGCGTGCCCCGTCAATGCGGATTCCCTATCCCCGTTTTCCCAACAGAGACTTCGATGCAACCGTCCGTCAAACCCAAGAATCCCAATTTTTCTTCAGGCCCCTGCGCAAAGCGCCCAGGCTATGACGTGAGCCGCCTGCAGCTCGACACGCTGGGTCGTTCACACCGTTCCGCACTGGGCAAAAAAGCGCTCGGCCTGGCGTGCTCCGAGACCGCGCGCATCCTTGGCCTGCCCGAGGGCTACCGCGTCGCCGTGGTGCCGGGCTCGGACACCGGCGCGATCGAGATGGCGATGTGGTCGCTGCTCGGCCCGCGCGGCGTCGATGTGCTGGAGTGGGAGTCTTTCAGCGCCGGCTGGGTTACCGACATCGTCAAGCAGCTCAAGCTGCCGGACGCCAACGTGATCAAGGCCGGCTACGGCGATATTGTGGATTTGGCGCGCGTCAATTTCGACAACGACGTGGTGTTCGTCTGGAACGGCACCACCTCCGGCGTCAAGGTGCCCGACGGCGACTGGATTGCTGCCGACCGCGCCGGCCTGACGCTGTGCGACGCGACTTCGGCCGTGTTCGCCATGGAATTGCCGTGGGACAAACTCGACGTCATTACCTATTCATGGCAGAAGGTGCTGGGCGGCGAAGGCGCGCACGGCATGCTGATCCTGAGCCCGCGCGCTGTCGAGCGGCTTGAGGCTTATAACCCGCCGTGGCCGATGCCCAAAGTGTTCCGCATGAAGTCTGGCGGCAAGGTGAGCGACGGCCTGTTCAAGGGCGAGACGATCAACACGCCGTCCATGCTGTGCGTCGCCGACTACCTGGACGCGCTGCGCTGGGCCGAAAGCATCGGCGGCGTGGCGGGCACCATCGCGCGCAGCGAAGCCAACCTGAAGGTGATCGACTCTTTTGTCGCCGCCAACGACTGGATTTCCTTCCTCGCGAAAAACCCGGCGACACGCTCAAACACCAGCGTCTGCCTGAGCGTAGACGCGACCGAGGAGCAGGTGAAAAAGATGGTCAAGCTGCTCGATGCCGAAGGCGTGGCGTACGACATCGGCGCCTACAAGGACGCGCCCGCCGGCCTGCGCATCTGGTGCGGCGCGACGGTCGAGGCAGCAGACTTGCGGGCGCTGATGCCGTGGCTGACGTGGGCCTATCAGGAAGCGACGAAAACGGCCGTTGCCTGAAGCGCCGCCATGTACAAGGTCAGAACTTATAACCAGATCTCGATCAAGGGGCTGGAGCGTTTTCCGCGCGGATCGTATGAAGTCGGAAGCGACATCGGCCAGCCCGATGCTTTTTTGCTGCGCAGCCAGCGGCTGGCAGACGTGGAAGTGCCCAGGTCGCTGCTGGCGGCCGCGCGCGCCGGCGCCGGTGTCAACAACGTGCCGATCGCGCAGTACAGCAAGCGCGGCATCGTCGTGTTCAACACACCCGGCGCCAACGCCAATGCGGTCAAGGAACTGGTGATGGCCGGCATGCTGCTGGCCACGCGCGGTATTTTGCCCGGCATGGCGTATGTGAATTCACTCACCGCCGTGACCGACGCGGCTGAAATGTCGGCGCTGCTGGAAAAGGAAAAAGCGCGCTTCGCCGGCGGCGAAATCAAGGGCAAGACGCTGGGCATCGTCGGCCTGGGCGCAATCGGCTCGATGGTCGCCGACATGGCGCTGGCGATGGGCATGAAAGTCGTTGGCTTCGACCCGGCGCTTTCGATCGACGCCGCCTGGCGTTTGTCGAGCGAGGTCGGCCGCATGGAAAACCTGCAGGCATTGCTGGCCAGGGCCGACTACATCTCGCTGCATGTGCCGGCGATGGACGCCACAGCCCACCTGATCAATGACGCGGCGCTTGGCCTGGTCAAGACCGGCGCGGTGCTGCTCAACTTTGCCCGCGAAACGATCGTCGATTCCAGCGCTGTCAAACGCAGCCTGGACCAGGGCAGGCTGGGCAAGTACGTCTGCGATTTTCCGGAACCCGCCCTGCTCGGCCATGCCGGCGTGATCGCCATGCCGCATATCGGCGCGAGCACGGAAGAGTCGGAAGAAAACTGCGCCGTGATGGCGGCAAACCAGCTCGTCGATTACCTGGAAAACGGCAACATCGTGAACTCGGTCAACTTCCCGGCGGTCAGCATGGGCCGAACGGCGGGAACGACGCGCATCACGTTTTCAAACGACAACGTCGCGGGCGTGCTCGGCCATGTGCTGTCGGTTCTGGCGGACAGGAACGTGAACGTCATCGACATGATGAACAAAAGCCGGGGCGAGCTTGCCTTCAACATCATTGACGTTGAGAGCATGCCCGGCGACCATGTGGTCACCGCCATCGAAGCGGTGGAGCATGTGATTCGCGTTCGGGTGATCTGAAAACTGCTCAGGGAATCAGCCCCACCGCGTGCATGTACGCCGGATGCAGCATCAACTCGTCCCAGACGTGCGCCGGCGTTTTCGGCAGCAGGTCGAGCCGGCGCAGCTCGCTCGCTTCCCGCGCCTCCCACTGGGCCTTGAGCAGTGTCTCGGCCATGCAGTCGAGCAGTTCATCGACCGGTTTGCCGTCGCCGACCGACTTGTTGCACAGCAAGACCAGGTCGCAGCCGGCGTTCAGCGCCGCGATGGCGGCCTCGGTATAGCTGACGGGCCTGCCGTCGATGATGCGCGCGCCCGCCATGCTCAGGTCGTCGCTGAAAATCGCGCCGCCGAAGCCGAGCTGGCCGCGCAGGATATAGGTCAGCCATTTTTCTGAAAAACCCGCCGGGCGGGCATCGACCTTGGGATAAATCACATGCGCGGGCATCACGCTGGTGAGTGTGGTGTTAAGCCATTCATACGGTGCGGTGTCGTCAGCCAGGAGTGCTTTCAGGCTGCGTTTGTCAATGGGAATGTCAGTGTGCGAGTCGGCCTTGACAAACCCGTGGCCGGGGAAATGCTTGCCGCAGTTGCCCATGCCGGCCTGCAGCAGCCCATGCATCAGGCTTTTGGCAAGCATGCTGACGACGCGCGGATCGCGGCCGAAGGCGCGGTCGCCGATCACGCTGCTCCCACCGTAATCCAGGTCGAGCACCGGCGTAAAGCTGAAATCGACACCGCAGGCGCGCAACTCGGCACCCAGCACATAGCCGCAAGCGGTCGCCGCGTTGGTCGCGGCCAGCTGGTCCTTGCGCCACAACTCGCCGAGTGCGCGCATCGGCGGCAGATGCGTGAAGCCGTCGGTGCGAAAGCGCTGCACCCTGCCCCCTTCATGATCAACGCAGATCAGAAGGTCGCCGCGAACGGCCTTGATCTCGGCGCACAGTCCTGCAAGCTGCTGGCGGCTTTGCCAGTTGCGGCCGAACAGGATGATGCCGCCGGTCAGCGGATGCTTGAGGCGCCGGCGGTCAGCCCGGGTCAGCGTCAAGCCGGCGATGTCGATGATGAGGGGGGCGTGCTGGTGCATAAAAAGTTTACAAATTTTTGAGGTAACTATTAAATTCATAGCTGCCGGCGCACGACCAGCAAGCGTCATGGCGTGGTTTGTTCTATGAGGCAGAAGCTTGCGGCGTAGTCGGTTTCGTCGCTGAGTGTGATGTGGGCCGTCAGGTGCCGGGACTCGAACCATGTTTTCAGCGCGCCGTGGAGAACGATTTCGGGCTTGCCGCTCGCAGCCTTGATGATCTCGCAGTTTCGCCAGGTCATCGGCATCCGCATGCCCAGGCCGATGGCCTTGCTGAACGCTTCCTTGGCTGAAAAGCGGGTGGCCAGGTAGCTGACGCCGCGTTCATGACGGCGGGCACTGCGCTCCTGCCATGTTGCCAGTTCACCATCGCTCAGGATTTTCCTGGCGAAGCGTTCGCCGTGGCGCACAAGGCTGGCCCGGACACGGCGCACATCGCAGATGTCGGTGCCGATACCGAAAATCGTCAAGGCTGGGCAACCGGCGCGAAAGGTTCGGAAGGTTCGGAAGGCTCTGAAGACGCTGGCGCGGCATAGGCCGCATCGATGCAGCGCAGGTATTCTCTGACCGCGGCCGCATAGCCAAGCTCCAGCGCATCGGCAATCAGTGCGTGGCCGATCGACACTTCGAGCACACCAGGCACCGCCGCCAGAAATTCGGTCAGGTTTTCACGGTTCAGGTCGTGGCCAGAATTTACTCCCAAATCGATAGCAGCCGCCGCACGACCCGTCTGTGCAAACCTATGCAATGCTTCCTTTTTCTTGGCGCCCGACCAAGCCAGAGCATAGCTTTCGGTGTAAAGCTCTACGCGGTCGGCGCCGACCGCCTTCACCGCCGTCATCGCCTTTGGGTTCGGATCCATGAACAGGCTGACCCGCACGCCGCGCGCATGAACCTGCTCGATCAGTGGCGCCAGCAGCTCAGCATCTTGCGGAAAGCTCCAGCCATGGTCGCTGGTGAACTGGTCTTCGCTGTCGGGAACGAAGGTGCATTGGTGCAGTGGCAGGCCGCGCGCCGAAAGGTCGCGAACAAAGTGCATCAAATTGTGCAGCGGATTGCCTTCGAGATTGAATTCGCAATGCGGCCAGTCTTTCATCAGCGCCGCGATCTCGTACACGTCGTCCGAGCGGATATGCCGCTCGTCGGGCCGCGGGTGGACGGTGATGCCTTGCGCTCCCGCCTCCAGGCACAGTTCCGCAGCGCGGGTGACGCTCGGAATGTCCAGATATCGGGTGTTGCGCAGCAGGGCGACCTTGTTGATGTTGACCGACAGGGCGGTTTTTCGCCTGCCGGGCGGATGGGCCGGCGGATGGGGATGAAATAAGGCGATCATGGCGGACTCGAGATCAGGTCGAACGATTAGAAAGATTGCAGGTCGATCATCATTTGGCGGGTTTTCAAAACCCTGACGCCGCAATGGTAATGCAGCAGGACGCGCAACTGCAATTTCAGTTCATTGGCGCCGGGCACGCACGCTTGCAGCATCTCGGAAAACAGCGCCCCGTCGTCAAGTGCCGCCTGCAGCGCCTGCCACTGCTCGCCAGGCAGGCTGGCGCGGTCGTCGTCATGCGCCTGCCTAAGCCCGGCCTCCGCCACGAGCACATAGCGGCCCTGCGGCTCAAGGGGCGACAGCGTGGCGGTTTGCGCATCCAGCCTCGGCAAAAGGCCGATATCGCGCAGCAAACGCAGTTCGAAAGCGCGCAGCGCCAGCTGCAGCGTGTCCGCGGCCTGGCTAGCCAGCAGCTGCACGGTGGCGGCGTAAGCATCGAAAAGCGGCGGATGCGGGTCGTCTCGGGCCAGCAGGCGCATCAGCAATTCATTCAGGTAATAGCCCGACAGCAGCGCGTCGCCGGTCGGCATGACATGCCCGCCCTGCCATTCGGCGCTCTTCAGATTGCGGATTTCGGCGTCGCCGCCGAAAGCGATATGCAGCGGCTGCAGCGGCAGCAAAATCGGCCGGAAGCTTGAACTCGGCCTTTTCGCGCCCCGCGCCACCAGCGCCACCCGGCCATACCGGCGCGTGAATACATCCAGGATCAGACTCGATTCGCTCCAGTCATAGCGGTGCAGCACATACGCCGGCTCGTTGCTGATGCGTTGGGTAGCCAAGGTGGAAGCGTCAGAAGAAAGTCAGGAACTCATCATCGCCACGCGAACGAAAAAAAGCAAGGCCGGGCCGCGGAACCGGCTTCGCCGGGCCGCAGGCGCAGCGCCCCCTCGGGGGGCAGCGCATTACACGAAGTGAAAAGCGTGGGGGCTTTATTCATAGCCGAATGTTTTCACACGCGCTTCGTCATCGGCCCAGCCGGATCGAACCTTGACCCAGATCTCAAGGAACACCTTGCCGCCCGTCAGCGCCTCAAGCTCATGCCTGGCTTCGGTGCCAATGCGTTTGAGCTTCTCGCCTTTCTCGCCGATGATCATCCCCTTGTGGCCATCGCGCTCGACGATGATGGTGGCGGCGATCTTGCGCAAACTGCCCTCCTCCTGGTAGTTGTCGATGACGACGGTCGAGGTGTAAGGCAGCTCGTCGCCGGTCAGGCGAAACAGCTTTTCGCGAATGATCTCGGCGGCCATAAAGCGGTCGCTCCGGTCGGTCAGTTCATCGGCGCCGTACATCCAGGGCTGGACAGGAAGGTATTTTTCGCAGATGCCGAACAGCCGCTCGACATCCCTGGCATTGTTGGCCGACATGGGAACGAACTCGGCAAAATTGTGCCGCTCCTGCATGGAACGCAACCAGGGCGCGATTTCGGCGCGCCGGTGAATCAGATCGAACTTGTTGGCCAGCAAAATCGCCGGTGTTTTTTCAGGCAACAGCGTCAGCACCTTCGCATCGGCCAGGTTGAACTGGCCCGCCTCGACAACAAAAATAATCAAATCGACATCGTTTACCGCGCCGACCACTGTGCGGTTAAGCGAGCGGTTCAGGGCATTGCCATGCCGCGTCTGGAAGCCCGGCGTATCGACAAACACGAACTGTGCGGCGTCCAGCGTACGCATGCCAGTGATGCGGTGGCGCGTGGTTTGCGCCTTGCGCGAGGTGATACTGACTTTTTGGCCGACCAGCGCATTAAGCAAGGTCGATTTGCCGACATTGGGCTTGCCAACGATGGCGATGAGACCGCAACGCTGGCTGGCTGCCTGCGATTCACCAGCGCCTGACGGCGGTTCAGCTGGAAGCGCCGCGGCGCGCGACGACAGGGCCCGCTCCAGCATGGCGTCGATCGCGTCCTGGTTTTGGCTCGCACCCGCGGCGACGTCAACCTGCGGCGAGATTTTTTCGGAAGCGCTTGTTTCTTTTTTGCCGGTACTCATGATGGCTTCAATCGTAATAGGTTATGCCATTACAAGGAAACGCCGCGGCTTCGCATCACGAAGGCAGCGTCTTCACGAACCGCACCATCGCGGCGGCCGCAGCCTGTTCGCCGGCGCGCCTGGAGCCGCCAATGCCGCGCTCGGCGCGTCCAAGTTCGGTGATTTCGCATTCCACGTCGAAGCTTTGCTGGTGAGCGGCGCCCAGCGTCGCAACCACCCGATAACCCGGCAGGCTCATCCTGCGGGACTGCAGCCATTCCTGCAATTCGGTTTTAGGATCCTTGCCGATCGCCTCCATCTGCGGATTGATCTCGACATTCCTGAAAAGGCGGCGCACCAGTTCATCGGCTTTACCGAAGCCGGCATCGAGGTAGACAGCGCCGATAACCGCTTCCAGCGCATCGGCCAGCATGGAAGGCCGATTTTGTCCACCGGAGCGCGCTTCGCCCTCGCCCAGCCGCAGCATGTCAGGCAGGCCAAGCTCGACTGCAAGCCGGTGAAGCGTTTCCTGCTTGACGAGGTTGGCGCGCACACGCGAAAGATCGCCTTCAGGCAGTTCAGATAGCTGCTTGTAAAGAAGCGAGGCGACCGCGAGGTTTAGAACCGAATCGCCTAAAAACTCGATTCGCTCGTTATGGTCGGACGAAAAACTCCGGTGCGTGAGCGCCCTCGCAAGAAGCTTCGGATCAGCAAACTGATGCTGCAGGCGTTCTTGCAGTGCCGGCAGACCTGAGCCCTGGCGTGGCATTGGACCGCACTTATTTGGATCGGCCGCTGTATTTGAGCAGCAAAAATGCCGGCCCCGCCAAGTGAATTTCGCGGGTATAGGCGAAGGCAACGATGGTCTTGTCAGCCTCTTTGCTGACCTGCAAATCTTTGCCAGTGACAGAGTGAATGTCGTCGATGGCGCCGGCCTTGTCGAAAATTGACCTGACTTCCGCCACGGTGTTGCCCGACGCGGCTTTGTTAGCCGCCTTGCCTATCGCCTGAAATTCGATCAGCGTCGGCAGCACCTGCGCAGCGACGACCCCAGTGCAGGCCAGCACGCCGCCGACAAACAAAAAACCGATCAAAGACATGCCCGATTGCTGATTTTTCATTTTTCGCATTCCAAAGAAGGACGTATTAAGCAATGCCGGATTCACGGCCAGGGCACCCAGAGCGGGGCTATTGAAAAGAGCCGATGCGCTTGAGATTTCCAAAATTCATCCAAACGAAAAATGCCTTGCCGACTATGTTTTCCTCCGGAACGAAACCCCAATAGCGCGAATCGAGTGAATTATCACGGTTGTCGCCCATCATGAAGTAATGCCCGGCGGGCACTTTGCAGATCACACCTTCGGTGCTGTAGCGGCAATTTTCGCGAAATGCGAAGTTGTCGGCGCCGGCGATAAATGCCGGTCGGTCGTCGTCATTGAGCAAGCGATAAGTCCTGTCGCCATTGGTTTCCTGAAACTGCTTGGCGTAGCGAAGTGAATCGGCATCGAAAAAATCAGGCAACGGCGTCTTGAGCAATGGTTTACCGTTGATGCTGAGCTGCTTGTTCAGGTAGGCCACCTCGTCACCAGGAAGACCGACGACACGCTTGATGTAATCCAGGCTGGGCTTGGGCGGGTAACGAAACACCATGACGTCGCCGCGCTCGGGGCTGTGGTTGTCAAGCACCTTTTTATTGACGACCGGCAGGCGCACGCCGTAATGGAATTTATTGACCAGAATCAGATCGTTGACCAGCAGCGTCGGGATCATCGAACCCGAAGGAATCTTGAAAGGCTCGAACAGAAACGAACGCAGCAGGAAAACGGCGATGATGACCGGGAACAAGCCCGCCGTCCAGTCAAGCCACCACGGCTGCATGATGAGCCGGCTTCGCGCGCCCAGCGTGTTGTCGTCAACCTGCTTGATGCCAAGCCTGTCCAGTTCGGCCCGGCGCTTGGCAGCGTCCGACTCGAGTGCGGCAACCGCCCGCTGGCGTTCCGGCAAAAAATAGAAACGCTCGGCGAACCAGTAGATTCCGGTTACCACCGTCGCCAGGAAAAGCAGCACCGAAAAGTTGCCCTCGACCATGCCGAAGTACCAGGCGGCGCCATACCCGACAAAGGCGGCAAGCACCGCTGCCGTGATCGAACTCATTGCGCCTTGCATCAGTCTTCCACCTGAAGGATCGCCAGGAAGGCCTCCTGGGGCACTTCAACCGAACCGATTTGTTTCATGCGTTTTTTACCCGCTTTTTGTTTTTCGAGAAGCTTGCGTTTGCGCGAAATATCACCGCCATAACACTTGGCAATGACATTTTTGCGCAAAGCTTTGATTGTCTCACGCGCAATAATGTTGGCGCCGATGGCTGCCTGGATTGCGACGTCGAATTGCTGGCGCGAAATGATTTCACGCATCTTGGCGACCACCGCCCGGCCGCGGTATGCCGACTGGCTGCGGTGAACAATGATTGACAGCGCATCGACTTTCTCGCCGTTCAGCAAGATATCGACCTTGACGACGTCAGAGGCGCGAAACTCCTTGAACTCATAGTCCATCGACGCATAGCCGCGCGACACCGACTTGAGCTTGTCGAAAAAATCGAGCACGATTTCGCCCAGCGGCATTTCGTAGGTCAGCATGACCTGTTTGCCGTGGTACGCCATGTTGAGCTGCACACCGCGCTTCTGGTTGGCCAGCGTCATGACGGCGCCGACATAGTCCTGCGGCATGTACAGATGCACCGTGACGATCGGCTCGCGGATCTCGTTGACGCGTCCGGCATCGGGAATTCTCGACGGGTTTTCGACCCTGCTGATTTCGCCGTCGGCTTTGAGCACCTCATAGACCACGCTGGGCGCAGTCGTGATCAGGTCTTGGTCGAACTCGCGCTCCAGCCGCTCCTGGACGATTTCCATGTGCAGCAGGCCGAGGAAACCGCAGCGAAAGCCGAAGCCGAGCGCTTCGCTGACCTCAGGCTCATAGTGCAGCGAAGCGTCGTTGAGCTTGAGCTTTTCAAGCGCATCGCGCAGCGATTCGTATTCGCTGGCCTCGGACGGGTACAGTCCCGCAAACACCTGGGGCTGGATTTCCTTGAATCCCGGCAAGGCCTCGGTCGCCGTGAAAGCGGCGCCTCCGGTGCCGCCCTTGATCAGGGTCACCGTGTCGCCGACGCGCGCCGCCTGAAGCTCCTTGATCCCCGCGATCACAAAACCGACCTCGCCGGCCTCCAGCGCCTGCCGGGCTTCGGTATGCGGGGTGAACACGCCCAGCTGCTCGGCGTTGTAGGTCGCCTCGCTGGCCATGAGCTTGATGCGGTCGCCCCTCGCCAGGCGGCCGTCAACCACGCGAACCAGCATGACGACGCCGACATACGCGTCGTACCAGCTGTCGATGATCATGGCGCGCAAAGCGGCGGCCGGATCGCCTTTGGGCGGCGGAATCCTGGCGACGACAGCTTCGAGAATCTCGTCGATCCCCATACCGGTCTTGGCGCTGCAGGGAATCGCGTCGGTCGCATCGATGCCGATGACTTCCTCGATTTCCTCTTTGGCGTTCTCGGGATCAGCTTGCGGCAAATCCATCTTGTTGAGCACCGGAACGACCGTAACGCCGAGGTCGAGCGCGGTATAACAGTTCGCGACCGTCTGCGCCTCCACGCCCTGGCTGGCATCGACTACGAGCAAAGCGCCCTCGCAGGCCGACAGTGAGCGGCTGACCTCGTATGAAAAATCGACATGACCGGGCGTGTCAATGAGATTTAGGTTGTAAACCAGGCCGTCGAGCGCCTTGTATTTCAACGCGGCGGTCTGCGCCTTGATCGTGATCCCGCGCTCCTTTTCGATGTCCATCGAATCGAGCACCTGCGCGCTCATTTCTCGCTCCTCCAAGCCGCCGCAACGTTGAATCAGCCGGTCCGCAAGCGTTGATTTGCCGTGATCGATATGCGCAATGATCGAAAAATTTCGGATGTGATGCATCAGCGGATTGGCCTGGTACTTTTAGCGAGTAAGAAAAAATCGAAATGAGCTGGTCAGGACCGTAAAAAAAAGAAAGGGCGCATCCGGTGGTGATGCGCCCTAAACCTACGATCTATGGCAACCGCGATAGCTGGAAATTCATTCCAGGCAAAAACTTTGTCCCGAAAAGCTCAGCCGCTTATTTTAGCAAAGGCGCGACCCTCGGCGGCTACCCGTTCAACGTCCGGGACGGATGACGGCGAACTGGGCCAGTTCGCCCCGCCTGAACAGCACGGTAACGGGTTTGGATTTGTCGATTTTCACCAGCGCCGCGTCGAACTCTTTGACGCCGGCAACCTCGGTATTGGCAATCGACACGATGACATCGCCTTCACGCAGGCCCGCCCTCGACGCAATTCCTTCAACACTTTCAACCTTCACGCCGCCCTTGATCTTCAACTCTTTTTTCTGGATGTCCGTCACTTCACCGATAGCTAAACCCAGCGCCTGCGCGGGGCCAGCCACGGGAGGCTTGACTTCCGGCTTCGATGCTTTTTGCACCGGCGCCTTGTCGGCTTCGACCTCGGCAATCGTGATCGGGAGATCGCGTGCGCTACCGCGGCGAAATACGGTGACAACCGCCTTGGTTCCGGGTTTGATGTTACCCACCATGCGCGGAAGGTCGCTTGCCTTGTCTATCACTTTGCCGTCGAACTTGGTGATGACGTCGCCCGCCTCGATGCCGGCTTTGTCGGCCGGCGCGCCGCTTTCCACTCCGCGGACAAATGCGCCCTGCGCTCTGCCCAGCCCGATGGACTCGGCCACTTCCTTGCTGATCTGGTCAATCTGCACCCCGATTCGTCCACGCGTCACCCTGCCGCTGGTGCGCAGCTGTTCGGAAACCCGGACCGCTTCGTCGATCGGAATGGCAAATGAAATTCCCTGAAAGCCGCCGGAGCGCGAATAAATCTGGCTGTTGATGCCGACGACTTCACCACGCATGTTGATGAGGGGACCGCCGGAATTGCCAGGATTGATCGCGACATCGGTTTGAATGAAAGGCAGGTAGTCTCCGGTATCTCGCTGCTTGGCACTCACGATACCCGCCGTGACGGTGTTTTCCAGGCCGAAAGGCGAGCCGATCGCCATGACCCATTCGCCGACTTTTAAACGGCCCATATCGGCAATTTTCACAGCCTGCAAACCTGTCGCTTCGATCTTGACGACCGCCACATCGGTGCGTTTATCGGCACCGATTATTTTTGCCTTGAACTCGCGATTGTCGGTGAGCGTGACGAGCACTTCGGTCGCGCCCTCGACCACATGGGCGTTCGTCATAACAAGACCGTCGGACGTCAGAATGAAGCCGGAACCAACGCCGCGCGGCCGGTCCTGCTCGGGTTGGCCAGGTTCGGCGCGCGGACCTCGCGGCATGTTCGGCGGAACAGGAATGCCGAAGCGCTTGAAGAATTCGAGCATCTGTTCGTCAGTGGTCCCGCCAGTCGCGGCTCTGGCTTTTTCGAGCGTGCGAATATTCACGACCGACGGCCCAACCTGCTCAACCAGGTCGGTAAAGTCAGGCAAGGTGCGGTTTTGCGCCCAAGCTGGCGTCACGGGCGCAATAGCGCCAATCGTCGCGACAGCCATCAATGCCGCGGCAAGACAGCCGCGCAGCGGTTTCAAGTTCCATTTAAACATCATCAGCCCCGTTATCAAGTTTGAATAAAAGCGATCAGCGCTACAAAAACAAATAGGCATCAAGCGCGAAAAGAAAAGTGTCTGAGCAGCGGGGTCGAACAAAATTCCCGAATCAAGACAGGTAAAAATTATTTTTTACGCTGTACGCTGCCTGCGAACAGCCGCAGTGTCGTGATGGGCACTTCGCCGACGACGGTAATCCAGTAGGTATCGACCTGGCGACCGAGCATCTGGGTCGCGCCCATCGATGCGCCAGCCTCCCTTAAAGGCCGCTGACGCTGCCGCTCGATCGGTTCGATGAAAATCGACACCGACGCCAGGCCGTCGGAGAAAATCCATTGCAGCGAAGCGTCGCCGGCCTGTCCAGGTAAAAGGCGTTTGAAGCAGCTTATCGAATTGAACCCGGCCACTGGCGTCTTCAGCACCCAGCCCTCGGCATACGCCGTCGTCTTGAGCAACTGCGGCTTTTCGATGCGCCAGCCTTCGGTGTTGCCCATCATTTGAGCGAGCCTGTCCATTCTCACGGGCGCGTCAAGTTGCAATTCGGAAAACGCCGCCTGCTCAAGCACACGTGCGTTGGCGTCCAGTGTCTGTGCCTTGATCACCAAACCGCTTTTGCGTTCAGCCCATAGCCGAAAACCGAAGCGCAACTCGTCTTTGGGCGACAGCACGACGACATCGGCGTCAACGCCCGCGACGCGATCGACGCCGTCCTGGCGGAATCGGTAGAAGTCGGCGATCCGGCTTTCGCCCGATTGCAGCAATTCGGGAAATCTCCCCAACGAATCACGTTGTTCTATCCGCGCTACCTTGTGTTCAGGTATGAAAGTGACGACCTGGTCTTTGTGCCGAAAAGTTGAACGTGGCGCGCCCGTCAGCGTTTCGACGCGCTCGATCTGCTCGCCACCTTCACAGGCATGCCAAATCTTGGCGCTAGACATGGTTCCACCCGTGGAGACAACAAAGGTTCCGATATAGGAGCGGTTCTTCGACGCCTGATGCATGCGAATCAGCCAGTCGTTGAGGCCGCGTGACTCCATGCCAGCCTGGGCGTCTGCTGACGAGGCATTCGACGGCGGACTCGGAAGCGTCTGCGCCGCTACATAATTCATAGCTGACAGCGCACACAGGGAAAGCGCAAAACGCTTGAATGACGTGAAATTCATGACGTCGTAAAGACCCTGAAATCGATTAGCGTCCGCTGGTCACTGGAACACCTTGCGGCGCATCGAAAGCGGCATTCTGCAAAAAGCCGGACGATGCCTGCAAAGCCGAGCCTGCGCCGAACTGCCTGTGCGCCGCCAGCAGCTCCTCCAGACCGGCGTCGCGAACCATCATTCCATGCGGTGACGCGACTACGATCTGTGCCGCTGGCGCCTGCGCCAGTTGCGGCGACGCGGCGGGCGAAACCAGGCCTGACGCGTTCCATGCCACCGCCGAAACCGCCAGCAACGAAGCGAAGCCGGCGACCAGCTTCCAGCGGAAGACGCTGTCATTCGAAGCGGCCTGGTGTCGCCGACTCAAGTCGACCGACGCATACGTCGGCGTCGCGGGCGTCACTTCAGTCGGCAGCGGCCGCCCCGCGACCGGCGCTTCCCGTTCCAGCCGCGCATTGAGCCGGCTTAGAAACGCCAACTGCGCACCGCCTCCGACCAGGCCCGCCGCATACACCGGGTTGCGAAGGACATCGCCGATCAGGTGGTAGGTATCCCAGCAGGCCAGGGCGGCGTCGTCGTTTTTGCACGCTTCAAGCGCCGACGCGAACTCTGACTCACCCAACTGGCTGTCAACCAATGAGGACAGAAGTTCGTTTGCGGGCACGGACGTTTTCATGAAATTAAGGGCAGCGGGTCTGCCGGGTTCTGGTTGACTTGAAATTTGTTTCTAAACATTTAAGAGAATTCGGCTGAAAACGGCGCTTGCCAAAACTTGACCTCGTTCACCAACGTTTGCCGGACTGGTTTTCCAACAGAGGTTTGACTTTTGCCGAAATCGCTTCGCGGGCCCTGAAAATCCGGGACCGCACGGTACCGATAGGGCAACTCATCGTTTCCGATATTTCTTCGTAACTCAATCCTTCGATTTCGCGCAGCGTAATGGCCTGCCGAAGCTCTTCCGGCAGGGCCTCCATCGCGGTATTGATGAGTTCCGCGATTTCTTTGCTTGCCAAGACAGCTTCTGGCGTTTCCGAACTGGTTAGTTCGTTTTCAATCGGGGAAGTTTCATCATCGTCGCCAGATTTGTAGGCATTTTCTGAAACCGTCGGATTGCGCTTCAGATCCATCAGCGCTTTTTTGGCTGTGTTGATCGCAATGCGGTACAGCCAGGTATAGAACTGCGCTTCGCCCCTGAACTGGGCCAGCGCCCGGTAGGCCCGGATAAAGGTTTCCTGGGCAATGTCTTCCACCAGGTCGACGTCGCGCACCATGCGCCCGATCAGGCGCTGGATTCGGCGCTGGTACTTGATGACCAGTAGCTCAAACGCCTTCTGGTCGCCGGCGACGGCGCGTTCGACGAGCAGGGTGTCGCTGTTGGCGATCTTTTCAGGCGGAAGCACTGGCGCTTCATCGGTGCTCATGTTTTTATGCGAGGTATGCCTGCCGAATAAACCTTGGCTGGCGGCGCTTTGGGCGGGAGGTCATGGCGCCCGGCAAGCGGCGACCGGTGGGGTGAGTAAACCGCGCGGCGCAAGTCCATCCAGCGGTCCGGCATGGCGCGTTTTTCCAGCCATAGCCAAAGACCGGCGCCATTCTGGTTTTCGAGTCGCAGCAACAGCGCAAGCTGACAGTCGGCGATCACCGAAATTTCCTCTGCGGCGATGCCGGCCTGATAGTCCGAACTTTCCCAGCGCCACGACTCGCCGTTCCATGCCAGCTGTCCGGTCGAAGTATGGCGCCATCCATCCCGGACCGCTACGCCCGTCCCTAACAACACGGCAATGGCCAACCCGATGCGCCAGTTGGCTTGCGGCATGCCGTGAATCCAGGTCAGTGTGGCAAGCAGACCAGCGCACCAAGCCACCAGCAACAATCGACCCAGAACATTCGAACGACCTACCGGGTAAGTTACTGGCGGCGCGCTATGTCGAATCAAGGCGGTGGCGGCGGTAAAAATGCGCGAGGGCGGGAAATCGACAACGCTCAGATTCGCTTGAAAACCAGCGTTCCGTTGGTGCCGCCAAAGCCAAAATTGTTTTTGACCGCAATATTGAGGGTCGCGTCTCGCGCCGTGTTGGCGCAAAAATCAAGATCGCATTCAGGATCCTGATTGAAGATGTTGATCGTCGGCGGAATTTTCTGGTAATGCAGGGCCAGCACGGTGAAGACCGACTCGACACCTCCGGCGCCGCCAAGCAGGTGCCCCGTCATCGATTTTGTCGAACTGACCACCAGGTCTTTGGCATGAGTTCCAAAAGCCGCCTTGATGGCGTTGGTTTCATTCAGGTCGCCCAGCGGCGTCGACGTGCCGTGCGCATTGAGATACTGCACCTCGTCGGCGTTGACACCGGCGTTTTTGAGCGCCGTAGCCATGGAACGGCGTGGGCCGTCAATGTCGGGCGCGGTCATGTGATACGCGTCAGCGCTCATTCCGAAACCGACGACCTCGGCATAAATCCTGGCGCCCCGCGCCTTGGCATGCTCATACTCTTCAAGCACGACCACTCCGCCACCTTCGCCCAGCACAAAGCCATCACGGTCCTTGTCCCAAGGGCGGGAAGCGGTTTTGGGGTCGTCGTTGCGGGTCGAAAGGGCGCGCGCCGCCGCAAAACCGCCAACACCCAGGGCCGAAACTGTCGCTTCGGCGCCGCCAGCGATCATCACGTCGCAGTCGCCGTACTCGATCAGCCGGGCCGAAAGGCCGATCGCATGAAGTCCGGTGGTGCAAGCCGTCACCACCGCGAGGTTTGGGCCTCTGAAACCGAACTTGATCGAGACATGGCCGGAAATCATGTTGATGATCGTCGCCGGCACGAAGAAAGGTGAAATCCGGCGCGGTCCGCGATTCATCAATTCGGCATGCGTCTGTTCGATCGAAGGCAATCCGCCAATGCCCGAACCGATGTTGCAACCAATGCGGGTCGCGGCCTCCTCGTCGAGTGCGTCGCCGGTGGGCAGGCCGCTGTCGGCGACCGCCTGGAAAGCGGCGGCTAGCCCGAGATGAATGAAGCGGTCCATATGGCGCGCTTCTTTTTCGGGGATGTAATCGGAAATGTTGAAACCCTTGACCTCCCCGGCAATTCGGCAGGCAAGGTTACTAGCGTCGAACTGGGTGATCAGGTCTATGCCGGAAGTCCCGGCAAGCAGACGGCTCCAGGACTCGGCCACGGTGTTTCCAACCGGGCTGACACAGCCCAAACCTGTCACGACGACACGACGACGGCTCATTCCATAATCCTGAAAAAAACCTGAAAAGCCGCGTGGCCTTTCAGGTCGGTGACGACGAAGGCGTCAAGGCCTCAAGCTTTTTGATGGGTGGTCGCATAGTCGATCGCGTTTTGCACGGTCGTGATCTTTTCGGCGTCCTCATCGGGAATTTCAATCCCAAACTCGTCCTCAAGAGCCATCACCAGTTCGACGGTATCAAGCGAATCAGCGCCCAGATCGGCCACGAACGCCTTCTCGCTGGTAACCTGGCTTTCTTCGACGCCAAGTTGTTCTGCAATGATTTTCTTAACACGTGCTTCAATATCGCTCATAGTTCCCTCTGACGTTGATAAATTAATTTGTAATTTTAGCGCGTTGCCACCGGCTGGCCATGCGCCGGCTTGCGGCTACATGTACATGCCACCGTTGACGTGAATTTCCTGGCCTGTGATATAGGCTGCCAGCGGACTGGCCAGAAAAGCGACGGCATGCGCGACGTCATGCGGCTTTCCCAGATGTCCGAGCGGAATCTGCCCTAAAAGCGCTTTTTGCTGGTCTTCCGACAGGCGGGCGGTCATATCGGTTTCGATGAACCCGGGGGCGACGCAATTGACCGTGATGTTGCGCGAGCCAAGTTCCCGCGCCAGCGCCCGCGTCATGCCGGCAACACCGGCCTTGGCGGCCGCATAGTTAACCTGGCCCGCATTGCCCGAGGCGCCGACGACCGACGTGATGTTGACGATGCGGCCATAGCGCTGCTTCATCATGGTTCGCATCACCGCCCGGCTCATGCGAAAAACCGCCTTCAGGTTAGTGTCCAGCACCGCGTCCCAGTCATCGTCCTTTAGCCGCATCGCAAGCATGTCGCGGGTGATGCCCGCGTTGTTCACCAGCACTTGCAGTCCGCCGGGCGCCGCGGCGACACCATCCACCAAGGCTTCGACGGCGGCCGCGTCGTTCACATCGAGCGTCCTGCCACCACAACCGGAATACGCGGCCAGCGCGTGGCTTATTTTTTTCGCCCCCTCGTCGGTGGTCGCGGTGCCGATTATTTTTAGGCCATGCCTAGCCAATTCCAGCGCGATCGCGGCACCGATACCGCGCGACGCGCCGGTGACCAGCGCCACCTGTCCTTCGAACTTTATTTCGCTCATTCGAGCATCTCCTTGACTGCGGTCAGCGACGCCGGATCGAACATTGGCGCACCAATCAATGCCGGATCGATTCGTTTCACCATGCCGGCCAAAACCTTGCCCGGCCCACATTCGACCACGTTGACGAGTCCGCGCGAGCTGAGGGCCTGCACGCATTCAACCCAGCGCACCGGACCGAAAGCCTGCCGGTAAAGCGCCGACCGGATCGCTTCGGCGTCCGTTTCGACGGCCACGTCGATGTTGTTGATGACCGGAATGCGCGGCGTCGAAAATTCGATTCCGGCCAGCCGCTCCTTCAGTTTTTCGGCGGCCGGTCTCATCAGGCTCGAATGAAAGGGCGCCGACACTGCCAGCGACAGGGCCCGCTTCGCGCCGTTGGCCTTAAGGATTTCGCAAGCTTTGTCAACGCCGGCTTTGCTGCCTGCGATCACCGTTTGCAGCGGGTCGTTGAAATTCACCGCTTCGACGACCTCGGCCATGCCGGCGCCAAATGACGCCACCGCTTCTGCGCATCCATCCACTACCTTGTGCGCTTCCATACCAAGAATTGCCGCCATTGCGCCTGTTCCGACCGGAACCGCATCCTGCATGGCTTGCGCGCGAAATCGCACCAAGGGCGCCGCCTGCGACAGGCTGAGCACGTCCGACGCCACCAGCGCGGCGTATTCACCCAGTGAGTGGCCGGCGACGGCGGACGGCGCCGCGCCGGTTTCAGCCATCCATGCCCGGTACGCCGCGACACCGGCGACGAGCATGACCGGCTGCGTGTTCGTTGTGAGAGCAAGCGTCTCCTTCGAGCCGTCCCGAATCAGGCCGCCAATGTCCTCCCGCAAGGCGTCAGACGCTTCAGCAACCGTGCGCACGACAGCGGGATGGTCGCCCCAGGCATTGAGCATGCCGGTGGACTGGGACCCCTGACCAGGAAAAACAAAAGCGAATGGCTTCAAATGAGGACTCCGGCGTTCAAGGGTGAAAATTAATGGGGTGATTGTAGAAAGGTGCGCGGCCTAAACCGCTGCCGGGTCCACAAGCGCCGCGCGCCCGACTTCAGGCACCCGAAAAGCGCTGCCGCCGCAAGCCAGGGATCGACAAGATAGTCCCAGAGATTGTTCGACTCCATCAGGCCCGCGCTCCAAGCGAGCAGTGCCAGTGCAACCAGCGACGGGAGCAAACTCAACCCCATGAACCAGGCGACGAAAGACACCGCCAGCAGCGCTGTCCAGAGGCCCCAGCTTGCCCAGCCGGAGCGGTAGCTGTCCCAATCGCCCCAGCCCAGCGCGGTGGGGTACACAAACAACGCGGCGAGCGCAAGCGCAATGCGCAATGCGGTTTTTTCCCTACCGGCGATCGCCGGAAGCACCACGCAGCGCGCGCACAGGTCGAGGCAGGCAAGCGCCACCAGCGTAATGCTCAAGTCCGAACTGATTCCGCGCACATAAGCCAGCAGCGGCAAATGCGCTGGACCGACCGGTAGCCACATGCCGATGAAAAAAAGCGCCGTTGCCCATTTCGTCCAGTTTTTTTCCTTCGGCGCGCGCTCTGTGCCGGCGAGCAGGCGCAGGCAGCCTGCGGACAGCGCAAGGTCGATTCCCAGCAGCGCCAGGAAATCAACGAGGGGTGGGAGCGGCATCGGTTAGCGCGGCTTGTACAGGATCGAGCCGCACATGCTTGATGCGAGCCCGATGCCAGGTGTAGACCAGATGCAGATGGCCGTCGCGGCCTTGCAGCAGGTAAGGGTAGGAGAATTCCGGCGCACAGGTGTCGGCACCGCACAGCTGGCGGACCGCGCTGGCGACATCGCCCCGAACCTGCGCCGCGCCTGCGCCGCGCGCATCGAGTTCAGCGGCCAACAGGGCTTCGAAGTCCCGGATGGGCACGCGCGATCGCGGCGCGGCGGACGGCTCCACGACCCAAGGCCTGGCGCCTTCGAACGAGCCCCCGGTCGGGCCGTGCAGCAACGCCAGGATTTGCCTGCCTGCGTGATCGGGATTCAATGCCAGCCACTGGCCAGCCGTGCCGGTGACAACGCCGGCCAGCGCCGAATCCGGATTCGGCCAGCCGGTTGCCCGAACAGGGTCCCAGGTCTTGCCGGCATCGCGGGTGGACGAGGCCATGACCGCCGTGCCGACGGCCGAACGCAGGTATACCTGCGCCTGTTCGGCGTTGATGGGCAGCACCACCGGCTGCAAACTGGCATGGCTGCCGGGGATGCGGGTTTTGTCAAGGATTTGCCCGTTGCCGTCGATACGCAAAATTTCGGCGAACTTGCTGGCCAGCTCATGGTAGACCGGCAGGCCGACCTGCCCGTTGGCGTAGAAAAATGGCGCACCCTTGACGAGCGTGCTGATATTTAGAAACGGCGAAGTCACCAGTCTGCGCGGGTCGCCCCAGTGCTCGCCTTCGTCGGTCGAGCGCGCCCAGGTAATCGAGCTGCCGGCCCAGCCGCCGACGGAAACCGTAACCAACCACAGCAGCAGCGATCCGTCGGGCGCGCGGGCGATCACCGGGTTGCCGAGCTTCTTGACGTAGCGCCACAGCCCCCGCTGGATCCTTTGCCGGTCGAACAGCGTGCTTTCAGCACCCCAACGCAGGCTTGACGGGTCCATGACGGATGTCTTGATGACGACGTCGCCCGCGCCCTCCCGCGTTCCGGAAAACCAAACCGCCCGCAGGCGTCCATCCGAAAGTTCGACCACCGAAGGCGCATGCACCGCCTGGCCGGGCGCCGAGGAAACAAAGCCGGCATCGAAACCCAAACCTTCTCCAGCGGAGATTTGCCGCTGTACCTGTCCGAGCGACGGCGATCGGGCAGCTTCGTTTGGCGGTCTCACCAGTGCTGCCAAGCGTGGCGGCGCGAAGTTCGACGCTGGCGGGCGACTCAGGATTTTCCAGCCCGCCAGCGCGAACGCCAGCGCAAGCAATAGCGCGGCGAACCAGTTCGCTCGGGCTGTGCGACCAGACACTCTCAAATCCAATCGCATGCGCTGGCTCAGTACCTGAGCAGCACCGCACCCCAGGTGAAACCGCCGCCCACTCCTTCGAGCAGCAGAAGGTCGCCTTTTTTGACCTTGCCGCCGCGAACCGCATCGTCGAGGGCCAGCGGAATCGACGCCGCCGAGGTGTTGCCGTGCTCGTCGACAGTGACTACCACCTTTTCAAACGGCATCTTCAGCTTTTTCGCGGTGCCGCGCATGATGCGGATATTCGCCTGGTGCGGAATCAGCCAGTCGATATCCGCTTCCGTCAGTTCGGCCTTGGCCAGCGTTGCGCGCGCTGCGCTTTCAAGAACGCTTACGGCGAGTTTGAACACCGCCTGCCCGTCCATTTTCAAAAACGGATTGCCCAGGATGCTGCCTCCCGACACATTGCCGGGAACGCACAGGATGCCGGCGTGCCTGCCGTCAGCATGCAGGTCGCTGGCAAGAATGCCCGGCGTAACCGACGCTTCCAGCACGACAGCACCGGCGCCGTCACCGAACAAGACGCAGGTGGTGCGGTCGGAAAAATCGAGAATGCGCGAAAACACCTCGGCGCCGATCACCAGCGCCTTGGTCGCCGCGCCGGTTTTGATCATCGCGTCGGCAACCGTCAGCGCATAGACAAAGCCGCTGCACACCGCCTGCACGTCGAAGGCCGGGCAGCCCGCGATGCCCAGCTTGTTCTGGACAATGCATGCGGCCGATGGAAACACCATGTCAGGGGTCGAGGTCGCGACAATGATGAGGTCGATGTCGCTGGTCTGCAAGCCTGCCGCCTGCAGCGCACGCCGGGCGGCTTCGGCGCCCAGGTCGCTGCTGGCGACGTCGGGCGCGGCGAAGTGGCGCGCCCTGATGCCGGTGCGCTCGACGATCCACTCGTCAGAGGTCTCAACGCCCTTGGCGGCCAGTTCGGCCGCCAGATCGGAATTGGTCAGTCGGCGCGGCGGCAGAAAGCTGCCGGTGCCGGTGATGCGTGAATAAGCGGTCATCGATGAATGCGCCGGTATTGAGTCGGATCAGTCGCACGGAAGGCTGGGCAAGGCGGCTCCGTCGGCTAGCGCCGCGGCGCGTTTTGCGGCCAGCAGCGGCGCGGCATGGGCAATGCGTTCCCGAACCCGTTGCAGCAGTTGGTTTCGAGCCGCATCATAAGCCCGCCTCAAGGCCTGCTCGAAGGCAAAAACATCGGCGGAGCCATGACTTTTGAACGCCAGGCCTTGCAGGCCGAGCAGCGCGGCGCCGTTATAGCGCCTGTGGTCAAAGCGCTTCTTGAACGCGGCGAGCACCGGATAGGCGACAAGCGCGGCCGCCTTGGTAAAAATCGTGCGCGAGAACTCAGCCTTGATGTAGTCGCCGATCATGTGCGCCAAGCCTTCGCTGGTTTTCAGCGCCACATTGCCGACGAAACCGTCGCACACGACGATGTCGGTCGTTCCTTTGAAGATGTCGTTGCCCTCGACATTGCCAAAAAAATTAATGTCGCCCGAATCCGACGCCGCCCGCAGCAGCTTGCCGGCCCTTTTGATCATGTCGCCACCCTTAAGCGCCTCCTCGCCGATATTGAGCAGGCCGACGCTGGGCGACGCATTGCCGGTGATCGCGGCGACGAGCGCCGAGCCCATGACGGCGAATTGAAGCAAGTGGTCCTCGGTGCAATCGACATTGGCGCCGAGATCAAGCACGGTGGTGGCCTTCCCGGCGGCATTCGGCAATTGCGAGGCGATCGCGGGCCGGTCGATGCCTTCGACCGTTTTCAGCACGTAGCGCGCAATGGCCATGAGCGCGCCGGTGTTTCCGCCCGACACCGCCGCCTGGGCGATGCCGTCCTTGACCTGATTGACAGCGACACGCATCGACGAATTCTTCTTGCGCCGCAACGCGATTTCAATCGGATCGTCCATGGTGACGACCTCGCTCGCAGCGACGATGGCGCAGCGCGGATGCGCCGCCACCTGCGGATGCAGCGGGTGCGCCTGAAGAACTTCCGGCTGGCCGACAAGCACAAGCTCGGCATCCGGATGCGCCCGCAGAAAGGCCAGGCCGGCCGCCAGCGTGACGTCCGGGCCGAAATCGCCTCCCATGGCATCGACGGCGATCCTGATCATTTGCGGCCCGGCACGGTCAACGATGAGAACTCAGGCAAATTGCCAAAAAGAAAAAAGGCAAAAGAAAAGCCCGCAGGATCAGTGCGGGCCAATGCTTCGGACGCGGCTTAAGCTTCGGCTTTGGATTTCAGAACCTTGCGGCCACGGTAAAAACCGGTTGGGCTGATGTGGTGACGCAGATGAATTTCGCCGGTGATCGATTCCACAGCGATACCCGGCACATTCAGCGCGTTGTGCGAACGGTGCATGCCGCGCTTGGAAGGAGACTTTTTATTTTGTTGAACAGCCATGATTGTTCCTGATGAATGGGGTTTGTGGGTAAACGCGTGAACCGGATTTTGAAATTCTGATGAAACGCCGGTCTTGGTACGGGCTGCTTTACGGCTTCAAGCCTCTGGTGCGCAAAACCCTGGATTATAGCCCGATGCAGTGAAAACGCCGTGCTTGTTCCAAGCAATACCGCTGCCGCGCGCGGTCACCGATCATTCTTTTTGAGCTGCGCGAGCATCGCGAACGGCGTGACTTTACCGGTGTCGGGCGCCGGCGGTTCATCGTTACCCGCCCGCAGCACCGGCGGGACGGGACACTCGTCATGCATGGGAATCAGCGGCAACGCCATCAGCAGCTCGTCTTCCAGAACGGCAAGCAGATCGAACCGCGGCCCCATGACCAGCAGGTCTTCTTCGGAAGCGTCGTCCTCGGCCATGGCGATGTCTTCGGTCGCGACGAAGCGGTACCACTGATCGACTTGCAGCGGCGTGATCACCGTGCCCATGCAGCGCTGGCAGGTCAGCGCAAGCGAGGTCGTGGCCGCCAGGCGCAGCCAGATGTCGCCCTCGGTGGCGGCGCCCGAACGCAGCTCGGCCCGGGCCTGCCAGTTAATGGTCGAATCAGGCTGCAGCGCTTGCGTCTCCTGCGCAAGGCGCTCCATATTTTGTAGCAAAGTGGATTCAACAAGAGGCGCGCCGGACTGCGCAAATGCCTGCAAGTTCAGCCGGCCGGGATCAAGCGATTTGGACATTTCGGCAGTGTAAGAGAATCAGGCGATGAATTCATCCGCCCCCGCTGGTTGCGCCTTGCCGGCAACCGGAACCGACCGCCCGCTGATCCTCGGCTCGAGCTCGCCTTACCGGCGCGAATTGTTGGAACGGTTGCGGATCAGCTTCAACGTCGTCGTGCCTGATGTCAATGAAACGCCGCTAACCGGTGAGGCGCCGCGCGCGCTGGCCGAACGGCTGGCACTGGCCAAGGCGCGCGCGGTCGCCAGCGCGTTTCCGCATGCTGTCGTCATCGGCTCGGACCAGGTTGCCGACCTTGACGGCACGCCGCTGGGCAAGCCCGGCGGCCATGACCGGGCCGTCGTTCAACTGCGCCGGATGCGCGGGAAAACCGTGATTTTTCACACCGCCGTCGCGGTAGTGTGTGTGGACGGCGGCTTTGAACGCGCCGAGATGGCCGAAGTCACGGTGAAATTTCGCGATTCAAGCGACGGCGAGATCGAAAACTACCTGCGCGCCGAGCAGCCCTACGACTGCGCCGGCAGCGCCAAGAGCGAAGGCTTGGGAATAGCGCTGCTCGAAGCCATCGACAGCGACGATCCGACCGCGCTCGTCGGACTGCCGCTGATTCGCACCTGCGCCCTGCTGCGCGCCGCCGGCGTCGACCTTTTGGGCGGCCGGTGATGAGCGAAGGCCGGCTTTTTCTGGTGCCGGCGCCGCTCGACTTCGGCTGCGATTCGCAAGCGCCGCTGCAGGACGTGATGCCGCTGACGACATTGCAGATCGCAGCCAGGCTTTCCAGCTGGATTTGCGAGAACGCCAAAAGCACCCGCGCCTATCTCAAACGCATCAATGAGCTGCAGCCGTTGTCCAACGCGCTTCAGGCGCTACAAATTCAAGAGCTGCCGCGCGAGGTCCACAAGAAAGGCGACCACGCCAGCAATTTCGACGCGCGGCCGCTGCTGGCTGCGGCGATGGCAGGCGGCGACGTTGGCCTGGTAAGCGAAGCCGGCATGCCGGCGATCGCCGACCCGGGCTCGTCGGTGGTGCGGGCGGCCCACGAACTGGGCCTGCGGGTGGTGCCGCTGGCCGGGCCGATGTCGCTGGTGCTGGCGCTGGCGGCGAGCGGACTCAACGGCCAAAATTTCGCTTTCGCGGGCTACCTGCCGCAGGATCCGGCCCAACGGGTCCAGCGTATCCGCGAGCTGGAATCGCTGGCGCTTAAAACTGGCCAGACGCAAATTTTTATCGAAACGCCCTATCGCAACGCAGCCCTGTTGCAGGCGCTGCTGCAAACGCTGCAAGGCAATACCCGGCTGGCGCTTAGCTGCGGGCTGACGCTGGCAGCAGCCTGGAACCACAGCGCTCAGGCGAGCGGCTGGAAGAAAAACAAACCCGTTGCGCCGCTGGATTTGCCGACGGTCTTCTGCGTCGGGCGGTAGAAATCCTGGGCATCCAACGCAAAGAGCCGATCAAGCGAAAAATTCAAATACTTTGCGATAGTTGCGCCGTCGCGCCTTTTGGTTGGAAGTTCTTGCCAAAATCAGCGAATCGCAGGAACCGCCTTGAAAGCCTTAATCGCGCCCTCGCCCATGGCCGCGCCGAAGCGCTTGGCCAGCCGCTCGGCGACGTTGTCGCGGCGGGTGTAGTCGACGATTTCCTCGGCCTTCACGACTTCGCGCGCCACGTAGTCAAGGTTGCCCAACTGGTCGACCAGCCCCAACTCGACGGCCTGTTGACCGCTCCAGAAAAGGCCGCTGAATGTCTCTGGCGTTTCCTTCAGGCGCGCGCCGCGGCCGGCTTTCACCACGGCGATGAATTGCTGGTGAATCTGGTTCAGCATGCCCTGGGCAAAAGCGCGCTGCTTGTCGTTTTGCGGACTGAACGGGTCGAGGAAACCCTTGTTCTCGCCAGCGGTCAGCAAACGGCGCTCGACGCCCAGCTTTTCCATCAGTCCGGTGAAGCCGAAACTGTCCATCAGCACGCCGATGCTGCCGATGATGCTCGCCTTGTCGACAAATATTTTGTCCGCCGAAACGGCGATGTAGTAAGCGGCCGAGGCACAGGTTTCCTCGACCACTGCATAAACGGGCTTCTTGTATTTTGCCTTCAGGCGTAAAATTTCATCATTCATCATGCCCGCCTGCACCGGGCTGCCGCCGGGTGAGTTGATGAGCAGCACCACCGCTTTAGAACCCGAATCTTCAAATGCGGCGCGCAGCGCGGCATTGATGAACTCGGCGCTGGCGTCGGCGCCGGCGGCGATCTCACCCTTGATTTCGACGACGGCCGTGTGCGAAACGCTGGGGTCCGTCGCCGGCGAGCCGCGATGCAGCACCAGCCACAGCAGCACGATGAAAAACAGCAGCCATGACAGCCGAACAAAGGTTTTCCAGCGGCGCGTCGCCTTTTGCTCGTCCAGCGAGGCAAAGGCCAGCCTTTCGAGCGTCGCGCGTTCCCAACCCGGCTCTCCTGGCGCTTCGGCACCGTAGCTTCGATTTGCTACTGTTTCAGGAGCACTCTGCGCATGCCCGACGGGCGTCTCTGGCTGATTTGCGCCATATTCCAGGTCTTTTTTCGGTTCGGTCGGGACAGAGCCGTCGCCAGGGCGGTTGATATCGTTCATAGCGCTAGTTTAGAGAGGTATTCAAAACACCAGGGGCTGGAGGTTGTAGGCCGGATGCCAGAAAACCACCTGGTCGCGCTCGGACACGTCGATTCTGACCAGTCCCCCCCGGCACGGACCGCCGACGCATTCGCCGGTGTCGGGCCGATAGGCAGCGCCGTGGCTGGCGCACAGCAGCCACTGACCGCTGTCGTCGAAAATCCGGTTCGGCTGCCAATCCAGCTCCATCGCGACATGGGTGCAGCGGTTCAGGTAGGCCCGCGGCAGTCCCTGGTGGCGGACGGCGAAGGCGCGGCAGGTCTGGCCGCCGTAGACCACATCGAAGGCCACGGCAAGCCCGCCCTCGCGCAAATCATGGCTGTTGCAAAGCGGCAGCAAGTCGCACATGCGCGCTCGACCCGGCGTCAACCGTTAGCCGCCAGCCAGTCGTGCAGGCCGCGCACCGAATGCGCCACATGCAGCGGCTTCAGCGTCTCGAAAGCTTCGGGCTCGTGCGCGCCGTAACTCACGCCGACGCTGGCGCAATCGGCATTCAGCGCCATCCGCAGATCGTGCGTCGTATCGCCGACCATCAGCACCCGGCTGGCGGGAATGCCGAACTGCGCCATCAACTCGCGCAACATCAGCGGATCGGGCTTGCCGGCGGTTTCGTCGGCGGTACGCGAGGCGTCGAAAACGCCCCTGAGTTCGGCGCTGGCGAGCGCGTCGTCGAGTCCGCGCCTGGACTTGCCGGTCGCCACCGCGAGCAAGTGGCCGCGTACCTTGAGCGCTTCCAGCAGCGGCAAAACGCCGTCGAAAAGGCTCAGGTCGTTGAAGTGCTTCGCATAATGGTGCTGATAGCGCCGGCCCAGTTCTGGATACGTTTCGGGCGAGACGTCGGGCGCCGCATGCGCCAGCGCCTGCGTCAGGCCAAGGCCGATCACATACGCCGCCGCTTGGTCGGTGGGCGCTTTTCCACCGACGTCAAGCACCGCCGCCTGGATGCAGCGAACGATGATTTTCGTCGAGTCGAACAGCGTGCCGTCCCAATCGAAGGCGATCAGGTCGAATTGTCTGGAAAG
>Ga0136611_10000385_pt1 | contig 28589 bp, 31 predicted proteins | sample AntDrymUQ2232306_2_FD_106645 | JGI IMG/M metagenome (GOLD analysis project Ga0136611, IMG submission 106645) | Polar desert sand microbial communities from Dry Valleys, Antarctica - metaG UQ223 (23.06) | ecosystem: Environmental > Terrestrial > Soil > Desert | place: Antarctica: Dry Valley...
GAGCAGGCCTTCGCCATGCTGCGGCGGGGTGGTACGGCCACCGTCATCGGCATGATCCCCATCGGTCAGAGCATCGAGCTGCCGGGCTTCGCCTTCCTCGGCGAGAAGAAGATCCAGGGCTCGGCCATGGGTTCCAACCGGTTCCGCGTCGACATGCCCCGCTACGTCGACCTCTACATGCAAGGGCGCCTCAAGCTGGACGAGCTGGTGTCGGCCCGCATCCCCCTCGAAAAGGTCAACGACGGCTTCGCCACCATGAAGACGGGCGAGGTCGCCCGCTCCGTCATCGTGTTCGACTGATCCGCAGCGGCCTCGACCGCGCCCCGGCCGGGGCGGTCGGGGCGTTCAGGCCTTCTTGCGGATGAGGTCGATGCGGGTGCCGGCGTTGTTGGCGTCGGCACCCTGCGAGCCCAGAAGCGCAGCCCTGTCCTCGTCGGCCGCCTTCTTGGCCCCCTTGGTGTCGGCCGCGGCCAGCACCGCGTCGATGCCGTCCTCCATGATCCGCTCGGCATAGCGCACGAGCGTCTCGACCATCTCGTCCTCGGGCACCACGGCCACGTTGCGGCCCTTGATGAACAAGTGCCCCTTCTTGCGGCCGGCGGCGATGCCGATGTCGGCGTCGCGCGCCTCGCCGGGACCGTTCACGACGCAGCCCATGACGGCTACCTGCAGCGGTATCAGTCGATCGCCGAAGGCCTCCATGGCCCGCTTGGCCACGTCGATGACGTCGACCTCGGCCCGGCCGCACGAGGGGCAGGCGATGAGGTCGACGGACTTGCGCTGTCGCAGCCCAAGAGCTTCGAGCAGCTGGCGGCCGGCGCGAGCTTCTTCGACCGGATCGGCAGTGAGCGAATATCGAATCGTGTCGCCGATGCCTTCGGCCAGGAGGGTGGCCATGCCGGCTGTGGCCTTGATGAGGCCGGCCGGCGGCGGGCCCGCTTCGGTCACACCCAGGTGGAGCGGGTAGTCGACGGCATCAGCCAGCTGGCGGTAGGCCTCGATCATCAGGGGCACGCTGGACGCCTTGACCGAGATCTTGACGTCGTCGAAGCCGACCTCTTCGAAGTAGGCCAGCTCGATGCGGGCCGACTCCACCATGGCCTCCGGCGTGACCTTGCCGCCGTACTTCTCGTAGAGCTTGGAGTCGAGCGAGCCACCGTTGACGCCGATGCGGATGGGCACGCCACGGTCCTTGCACTCCGAGGCCACCGCCTTGATGTGCTCCGGGTTCCGGATGTTGCCGGGGTTGAGCCGCAGGCAGTGCACGCCGGCCTCGAGGGCGGCCAGCGCCATCTTGTACTGGTGGTGGATGTCGGCGACGATCGGCACCGGGGACCGGGGCACGATCTGGGCCAGCCCCTCGGCCGCCTCGATCTCGTTGCAGGTGCACCGGACGATGTCCGCTCCGGCGGCGGCCAGTGCGTAGATCTGTTGCAGCGTGCCCTCGACGTCGGCCGTCTTGGTGATCGTCATCGACTGCACGGTGATCGGTGCGTCGCCGCCCACAGGCACCTTGCCCACCATGATCTGGCGGGTCTTCCGGCGGGGCACGGCCGAGATGACGTCCACTACTGGAAGGGGTTGGCCAGCGGCCGGACGAGGTCGATGTAGAGCGAGCTGACAGCCAGGAAGGCCAGCACCAGGAACACCGGATAGGTGACCGGCATCAGCTTGGCCACATCGAGGAAGTGGCGCCGGCCGGTGACCTTCGACCGGATGGCCTCGTAGACCGCGATCATCACGTGACCACCGTCGAAGGGCAAGAGCGGCACGAGGTTGAACACGCCGACGAAGAGGTTGATCATGATGAGCAGGTTGAGCGTCTCGAACAGCCCGGCATCGGCGGCCTGACCGGCGACCCGGACGAAGCCCACCGGCGACATGAAGCGGGTCTCCCCGCCCTCAGGGTCTGCAACTTTCCCAGCCCGCTCGCCGCCGCTGATGACGCCCCAGTACTCCCGGACGCCGGTGGGGCTGAACACATGAGCCAGGGACTTCCCGACCAGGGCCAGGCCCGACACCTCGGCTTTGGCCGCCCGACCGATGGCGACGACCGGGTTGACCCGCACCATCTGCGTGGCCGGCCCGATGCCGACGAACCCGGTGGGCTCGGAGACGGTCGGGCGATCATCGACCGGCGCAGCCACCTTGCTCAGGTCGAGAGGTGTGGCCGTGAGCTCGACCTGGCTGCCGTCGCGCTCGACTACGAAGCGCAGCGGCTGTTCCGGGCGGGAGCGAATGTAGGGAGGCAGCTCGCTCCACTCGGAGAACGTTCGTCCGTCGACGGAGATCACTCGGTCGCCAACGCGGAAGCCGGCCTCCTCGGCCGGGCTTGCGCCCGTGGCCAGCTTGGAGATCTCGCCGATGCGGAGGCTGGACTCGGGGATACCGGTGACGGCGAACAGCACCAAGAACAGGACGAAGGCGATGATGAAGTGCGTCGTCGAACCGGCCACGGCCACCGCGAAGCGGCGTGGGAAGGACTGCTGGCGGTAGGTGCGAGGCTCGTCGGCCGGATCCTCGATCTTGTCGAGGTTGTGCATCCCGATGATCTTGACGTACCCGCCGAGGGGCAGGGCCTTGATGCCGTATTCGGTCTCGCCCTTCCGTACCGACCAGAGCCGCGGCCCGAAACCGACGAAGAACTCGGTCGCCTTCATGCCTCCCCGCTTGGCCATGACGAAGTGGCCCGCCTCGTGGAGGACGATCGACAGCAGCAGGCCGACGACGACCAGGACCACCTTGGTGGTGCCGGAGACGACGGTGATCGCAGCCAGGGCGACAAGCACGGCTACCAGACGGAACAACGCTGATCGCTGCTCGGCGGGGCGCGGTCCTTCGGGGTCGGTTCCGGGCGCCTCGGCCATGGAGCGCGCTCCGGGCTGGCCGGCGTCAGCGTCGGCCTCTGTTGTCTGTCGGGTGTCGGTCATGCGGGTGCGGCTCTCCGTTCGACGACCTGTCGTGCCAAGTCCCGGGCCCGACGGTCGGCATCCACGACATCGGCCACCGTCTCGAGCACTCCACCATCATGGCGGTCGAGGGTGTCCTTTATGACGTCGGCAATGGCGGTCCACGGCATGAGGCCTTCGAGGAAGGCCTCGACCGCCACTTCGTTGGCTGCGCTCAGCCAGGCCGGGGCGCTGCCACCAGCCCGTCCGGCCTCGTAGGCCAGGGCCAGGCACGGGAACGCCTGGAGATCGGGCGGCTCGAAGTCGAGCCGGGCCAACGACGTCCAATCGATGGCCCCGAAGGGCGTCGACAGCCGGTCGGGGTAGGCGAAGGCGTAGCCGATGGGTAGCCGCATGTCGGGCAGCGACAGCTGGGCGATGGTGGCACCGTCGGAGAACTCGACCATGGAGTGCACGACGGACTGCGGATGCACGACCACGTCTATGCGGTCGTAGTCGAGCCCGAAGAGAGCCTGGGCTTCGATGACCTCGAGGCCCTTGTTCATGAGGGTGGACGAGTCGATGGTGATCTTCGGGCCCATCGACCACGTCGGGTGGGCGAGGGCGTCGTCGATCGTGACTCCCCCCAGATCGTCGGCGGTGCGACCCCGAAACGGACCGCCACTGGCGGTGAGCACGATGCGGGTGACCTTGCCTGCCGGGTTGCCCCGCAGGCACTGGTGGACGGCACAGTGCTCGGAGTCGACCGGCAAGATCTCGGCCCCAGGGGTCCCTCGGGCCTGCTGCACCACCGGGCCGGCCGCGATGAGGGACTCCTTGTTGGCCAGGGCCAGGCGTCGCCCTGCCCGCAGCGCGGCCATGGTCACGGGCAGGCCGGCGAACCCGACCACGGCGTTGAGGACCACCTCGGCGTCGGCCGCGACGCTCTCGATCGCTCCCTTGCCGGCGCGGAGCTCGATGCCCGAGGGGAGCATGGCCTGCAGCTCCCCTGCTCGCTCGTCATCACCGAGGGCCACGACGTGCGGGCGAAGCTCGACAGCTTGGGCGGCGAGCGCCTCGACCGACCGGTGGGCAGCCAGAGCGACGACGTCGTAGCGGTCGGCCGCAGCCCGGACGACCTCGACGGCCTGCGTCCCGACCGAGCCGGTCGATCCGAGCAGCGCGATCGTCGTCATCGGGTCACGTGCCCGGCAGCGTGGCCAGGTCGAGCAGCTCCACCAGGTAGTAGACGGCCGGCAGCACGAACAGCAGGCCGTCGAAGCGGTCGAGCACTCCACCGTGCCCAGGGAAGAGGGTGCTCGTGTCCTTGATGCCGATGTCGCGCTTGATCAAGGACTGGCAGAGGTCGCCGGCGGGGGCGATGACCGACACCACCAGCCCGAGGATGAGGCCACTGCCCATCTCCCACGGGTGTAGCAGCCCCAACATCAGCCCCACGATCAGGCTGAGGGCCAGCCCTCCGATGAACCCCTCGATCGTCTTGTTGGGGCTGATCTCCGGCGCCAGCGGCGTCCTGCCCAAGGAACGGCCGACGAAGAGGGCACCGATGTCGTTGGCGACGGCCACCAGCACGGCGCCCAGGAGGAAGGCGATGCCCTGCCGCCCGGGATATCGCAACAGAAGGGAGGCGAAGCTGCCCAGGAACCCGACCCACAGCAGGGCCAGCAGGGTGGCACCGATGTTCTGGGCCGGGCGGGCCCTGACCACGCCGAAGAGGTACCAGAGCATGCTGCACATGACGGCCAAGGCGAGGATGAGGGGCACGGCCCGTTCGCCCCGCAGATAGGCGCCGGCCATGAGGGCCACCGTGGCCACCAGGCCGAGCAGCGTCGCCGGGCGGAAGCCGGCCCGACGCAGCATGGCGAAGGCCTCGGCTGCGCAGAGCGTCACGACGACGGTGACGAGTGCTGCCGACCAACCGGGGCCGAGCCTGAAGCACGCCAGCGCGACCGCCGCGGCTACCAGGCCGGTGGCGATGGCGATGGGCAGGTTCCGTTCGCTGCGGGGGTTCGCGCCCAGACCCTCATCCGACTCCTCGGACTTGGCCGTCCGACCACGAAGGCGCCTGGTATGGGATCTGGGGGTCTCTGCCGTCGAGTCGTCGTCCCCCGGCTCGTCGAAGGAGAACAGGTCGGAACGGTCGCCGCGGTTCATGTCGAGGGCCCCCGTGGGAGCCTCGTCACCGGTGCCGAGAAGGTTTGCGTCGAAGTCGGGCTTGTCCCAGTCGGCGCGCTGCTCACCGCGCCACACCGGAGGGCTCGACCCCTGACTGGACGAGTCCCGCCCATCACCACTGTCGGGCAGGATCTGGGGTACCTCACCGGTGGGCGGCTCCGTCCAGTGCGGCATCTCGGTGGCAGCGGTCGATCTGCCCTGAGCCTCGGGGGGGACGACCGCGCCGCTACCCGAGCGCGTCGACCCGGCCTCTTGCGCGCCGACCATGCGCACGCCGTCTCCCGCGCCGCGAGGCGGCGCGGACTGCTCGTCGTCTTGGTCACGGTCATCTGCCATGCGGCTTCTGCCTCCTCAGGGACGCCGGTGCGGCCGTCACACCTCCAGGAGCTCTTGCTCCTTGTGCTGCAGGACGCGGTCGATCTCGGCGACGTGCTCGGCGGTGATGCCGTCGAGTGCCTTCTCCGCCCGGTCGAGCTCGTCGGAGGAGATGTCACCGTCCTTCTCCAGGGCCTCCAGATCGTGGCGGGCCGCTCGGCGGAGGTTTCGCACACCCACCTTCGTCTCCTCCGCCTGGCGCTTGACGACCTTCACGAAGTCCTTGCGCCGCTCCTCCGTCAGGGGCGGGAAGCTCAACCGGATGACGTTGCCGTCGTTCGACGGGTTGACGCCGAGGTCAGAGTGCTGGATCGCCTTCTCGATGGCCTTCAGCGAGGTCTTGTCGTAAGGCGTCACGATCAGCATCCGGGCCTCGGGCACCTGGAAGCCGGCGATCTGCTGCAGCGGCACCTCGCTGCCGTAGTAGTCCACCTTCAGCTTGTCGATCAGCGCCGGGCTGGCCCGGCCGGTGCGCACCGCCGAGAACTCGTCCTGCAGGTGCGCTATCGCCTTGGCCATCTTCTCCCGGGAGTCGCTGAACACGGCCCCGATGAGAGAGTCGTCGTCCATCACCGGATCAGCGTACCGATCGACTCACCCTGGAGAGCGCGGCGCAGGTTGCCGTGGGTGCTGATGTCGAAGACGAGGATGGGCAGATCGTTCTCTTTGCACAGCGTGAAGGCGGTGAGGTCCATCACCCGCAGCTCTTGGGCCAGGCAGTCGTCATAGCTGACTTCCGCCAGCTTCACCGCGGAGGGGTCAGTGCGGGGGTCGGCCGAGTACACGCCGTCGACCCCGCCGTGGGTGCCCTTCAGCAGCGCGCCGGCCTCGATCTCCACCGCTCGCAAGGCGGCGGGCGTATCGGTGGTGAAGAAGGGGTTGCCCATGCCCGCCGCGAAGATGACGACCCGGCCCTTCTCGAGGTGACGGATGGCTCGCCGCCGGATGAAGGGCTCGGCCACCTCGGCCATGGTGATGGCCGTCTGGACGCGCGTCGCCTGGCCGGCCCGCTCCAGAGAGTCCTGCAGGGCCAGCGCGTTGACGACTGTGGCCAACATGCCCATGTGGTCGGCCGTAGCCCGGTCCATGCCCACCTTGGCGCCTGCCGTGCCCCGCCAGATGTTGCCGCCGCCCACCATCACCGCGATCTCTACGCCGAGCCCGCTGTGGCACTCGGCGATCTCCGCCGCGATGCGGTCGACGACCGCCCCGTCGATGGTCTCGTCGACCTGGTCGCTGGCGAACGCCTCGCCCGACAGCTTCAGAACGACGCGGCCCCACCGCGGCTCGATGGACATCTCAGGCGCCGATGATGACCTGAGCGAAGCGGGTCACGGATGCCTTGCCGAGCACCTGCTGCACCGACTGCTTGTCGTCCTTGGCGTAGGGCTGCTCGAGCAGCGAACCACCGGGCTGCCGCTTGAACCAGCCGCCAAGCTTGCCATCGACGATCTTCGGCCAGGCCGCCTCGGGCTTGCCCTCGTTCGCCGTCTCCTTGAGGAGCGACTCGCGCTCCTCTTCGACGAGCTCCGGAGCGACATCTTCGCGACGCAGGGTGCCCGGCTTGGCGAAGGCGACGTGCACGGCGATGTCGTGGGCGAGCGCCACATCGCCGCCCTGCAGCTCGACCAGGACGGCGTTGACGCCTCGCCCGTTCTGTACGTGGTTGTACGTGTCGAGCACTGCACCCTCGGCCGCCTCGAAGCGAACCACCTGCCCAAGGGCGATGTTCTCCTTGAGGGTGATCTTCAGGTCGTCGATGCTCGATTGCCGGTCGGCCAGGGCGGCCTCGCCGCTCTTGGCCACCAGCTCGGCCAGCTCGTTGGCCATTTGCACGAACTGGGGCGACTTGGCCACGAAGTCGGTCTCGCACCGCAGCTCGACCATGGCGGCCGCGTTGGCGTCCCGAGCGACGGCAACCGCGCCCTCGCTGTTCTCTCGGCCGGAGCGTTCGGCGGCCTTGCCCAGGCCGCGCTCGCGCAGCCACTTGCCGGCGGCCTCGAAGTCACCGTCGTTCTCGACCAGCGCCTTCTTGGCGTCCATCATGCCGGCGCCGGTGAGGTCCCGGAGCCGCTTGACGTCTTGGGCGGTGAAGTCAGGCATCGGTGCTGTCCTCCTGGGGGGTGTCGGCGGCGCTCATCGTGGCTGCCGCCGGGCTGGGCTCTCCGGCGTCGGGCCCGGCCGCGCCGGCGGGCGCGTTGTCCTCCGCAGGGCCCAGATCGGTCTCCAGCTGTGCTGCGGAGAGGCGGGCCTCGCGCTCGCGCTGGGCCAGCGCAGCCTGGCGCCGTGCCTCCGACTGCTGCTCGGCGCGGGCGGCCTCCTCCTCGGGGGTCAGCGCTGCCGGCGCGGCTGCAGCCGCCCCTTCGGCCTTGCCGAAGCGGCGGGATGCGATGAGCTGACCCTCAGTGACGGCGTCGGCCAGCACGCGGCACATGAGGCTGCCGGAGCGGATGGCATCGTCGTTGCCAGGGATGACGTAGTCGATCAGGTCGGGGTCGCAGTTGGTGTCGACGACGGCGACCACCGGGATGCCCAGCTTGTTGGCCTCGGTGACGGCCAGGTGCTCCTTCTTGGTGTCGATGATGAACACCGCGTCGGGCAGTCGGCCCATGGTGCGGATGCCGCCCAGGTTGCGCTGCAGCTTCTCGAGCTCACGGGTGAGCATGAGCGCTTCCTTCTTGGGCATCGCCTCGAAGTCGCCGGCGGCACGCATGCGTTCGAGCTCTTGAAGCTTCTTCACCCGACCGCTGATGGTGGAGAAGTTGGTCAGCATGCCACCGAGCCAGCGCTCGTTGATGTAGGGCATGCCGACCTCGTTGGCGTACTGCGCGATGGGGTCTTGGCTCTGCTTCTTGGTGCCGATGAACAGGATCGTGCCCCGATCGGCGACCAGATCACGGGTGAATGTGTACGCCCGCTCGATGCCACCCAGCGTCTGATGGAGATCGATGATGTAGATGCCGTTGCGCTCACCAAAGATGAATCGCTTCATCTTCGGGTTCCAGCGGCGGGTCTGATGCCCGAAGTGGACACCGGCTTCGAGCAGCTGCTTCAAGCTCACTACGGCCACGGGGACTCCTTCCCAACGGTTGGTCGTGACCCGGGCGCTGCGCCTCCGACAGAAGGCGACCGTGGGTGCGCACGGGCATGGATGAGCCGCGGCGGGGTGCCGCGGCAGCACGACTCTACCGGCCCCGGCGACCGGTCGGAGCCGACTCAGGTGGCGAGGATGCCGGCCACCACGCCGGCGGTGAGTGCACCTTCGATCCGCGACATCAGGGCAGGCATCGCCGTTTGTACGGCGCTGGCGGCCACCGGCGCCGGTCCGAGGGCCCGGGCCAGGTCGACCACCGCCGCCCGCTCGACCACCGCTGGAGCGGGGACCGGGAGAGCCGCCGCTGCCGTGCCGGACTCGGGCACCAGATGGGCGGGTCGGTCGAGCAGCCCGAGCGGGTCGAGATAGGTGTCGCCCGAGCGGACGCCGAAGTGCACCCGGTCACCGCTGGTTCCAACCACGGTGCCGGCGTCCACGGCATCGCCCCGGCGCACCTGCACCGACGCGAGGAAGGAGTAGCTCGTGCGGAGGCCGTCAGGGTGGAGGACGACGACGTGGCGATCAAGGCCGACGGCACCGGCAAACACCACCTCACCGGCTGCGGACGCCCTCACCGCGGTGCCGGGATCGGTGTCGTAGTCGACCCCCCGGTTCCCGGCGCCGTATCGATCGGCCGGAGGCCGGAAGAAGTCGGTGATCGGTGCCCGCACCGGTGGGCGATACGACGCACGGGCGCTCCTGCCCTCAGCAACGGCAGCCAGCGCCGGCGGCGGCGCCACGGCGCCCCAGCCCAGGAGGGTCATGACCGTCCACCCAGCGGTGAGTACGAATCGAGCACGCATCGGTTCCCTCCATGCATCGTGAGCACGCGGGGGAAGCGAGCGATGCCGACGCTACTCAGGACGTGTGACGGGCGGAAGACCCCAATCACACCCGATCGCTAGCTGGAAGCCGGCTCGTCGAAGCCGATGCTGTTGCGGTGCTCGATCGGACCTCAGGCCGGCTCGCGCTCAGGTTCGGACATCCGGGACCGAAGCTGCAGGACGGCTTTGGTGTGGATCTGGCAGACGCGGCTCTCGGTGACACCGAGGACCTCGCCGATCTCGGCCAAGGTGAGGCCCTCGTAGTAGTAGAGGGTCAGGACGATCTTCTCGCGGTCTCCCAGCCGGTTGATCGCCCCGGCGAGGGTCTGCTTCATCTCCTCCACCTCGTAGGCGGCAACCGGGCCCTCGCCCTTGTCGGGGAGGGTGTCTCCCAGGGTGGTGGACTCGCCCCGCTCGCCGCCGGAGAACATCTCGTCGAGCGCGGCCAGGCCCACGAAGCTGATCTGGTTGTAGATGGTGAGCAGATCGCTCTCGCCGATGCCCATCTCCCCGGCCACCTCGGCGTCGGTGGGCGTACGCAACAGACTGGCCTCGAGCTTCGCGTAGGCCTTCTCCACGTTGCGGGCCTTGGCTCGCACCGACCTCGGCACCCAGTCGATCGACCGAAGCTCGTCGATGATCGCACCCTTGATCCGGGCGATGGCGTAGGTCTCGAACTTGATGTTCCGGGTGGGGTCGAACTTGTCGATGGCGTCGATGAGGCCGAACACCCCGTAGCTCATGAGGTCGGATTGCTCGATGTTCTGCGGCAGCCCCACCGAGACCCGACCGGCGACGTACTTCACAAGGGGCGAGTAGTGGACGATCAGCCGGTCGCGCTCCGCGCGGCCACCATTGGCCTTGTAGTCCATCCAGAGCTGCTGGAGTGCGCTGGCCTCGTCCTGGTCCACCATCGTCCTTCACACACGCAGTTCGGCAACCATGGGGCGCGCCGGCCGGTCGTGCTGGCCGTCGATCGCTCCTCGGAAGTCTAGACGGGCATCCGCAAACGGACACTTTGCGCATCAAGGGGAGCGGTCAGCGTGACTACGACGCTCCCACCAGCCGCCGCCGCCGCGCACTCGACCCAGCACCTCCAGGCGAGTCAGGGTGACGGCGGCAGCACTCAGCGACAGGCCCGTACGGCGAAGGATCTCGTCGGTGCGGGTGGGAGTCCAGTCGACGGCCTCGAGCACCAGCGACGCTATGCGATCCAGAGCCGGCTCGGGCTCGGGCTCGGGCTCGACCGCGACGGAACCCGGTCGACCAGCCGCTGACCAGGTGCCGGCGAGCGACAGCGCCACCAGGACGTCGTCTGCGTCGCGGACGGGCGTCGCGCCCTCGGCCAACAGCTGGTTGGTGCCGGTCGACTGGCCGCTCATGATGGAGCCGGGTACGGCCAGCACCGGTCGACCTCGCGCGTGGGCGTGGTCGACCGTGTGCATCGAGCCCCCCGTCGCCCTCGACTCGACGACGACCACCACGTCCGAGAGCCCGGCGATGACGCGGTTCCGCAGGGGGAAGCGCCAGGGCTCCGGAGCAGCGCCCGGTGGCGCTTCGGTCACGACGACGCCGGCGCGGGCCACCCGCTGCCACAGCCGACTGTGACGGCGTGGGTACACGACGTCGAGGCCGCTTCCCACCACCGCTACCGGCGGAGCGCCGACCGCGGCGAGCGCTCCCTCGTGCGCCGCCCCGTCGATGCCCAGAGCCAGCCCGGAGACGACGACCACACCGGCCTCGGCCAGCTGCCGGCCCAGAAGGCGGGCGACGTCGCGGCCGTAGCCGGTGGCGGCTCGAGTGCCGACCAGGGCCGCCGCTGGACCGGCGATTTGATCGAGGGCGCCTTCCACGAAGAGCACGGGGGGTGGCTCGGGATCGGCCGCCAGCCGTGACGGGTAGCCGGGACCGCCGAACCAGACGGCGGAGCGGCCGGCATCTCGCAGTTGGGCCCACGAGGCCGACACGTCTTGGTGGCCGGCGGCCTCGGCCCAGCGTGACGACACCTCGGCCACCGATGCGCCCAGAACACCCGCAAGGCCCGGGAGGGACCGAGCCCCGCCCCCGGCCACCGTCCGCCACACGGCCTCAGGGGCGCCGGCGCCGATGAGGGTGGTGAGCCGCCGCACAGTCATCAGCGGGAGCGACGCCAGCGCGGCGGCATACGGGGCCTGTGGGTCGTCGGTCATGCCTGCTCGAGCAGGTCGATGTCGGTGCGCAGCTCGAGCGCCCCGCAGACATGCTCTTCACCGATCACGTCTGCGCCGTCGAGGTCAGCGATGGTGCGAGCCACCCGGTGGATGCGGTGCAACCCCCGCGCCGACAGGGCCCCGACCCTCAGCTTGTACTCGAGCACCGCGGTGGCGGGCGTGTCCATCGGCGCCAGCACGTCGAGCAGCTCGGCCGGCAAGTCTGCGTTCGTGCGCACGCCCCGTCCCACGGCGTGCGTACGAGCCTGGGCCACCCGCTGGGCCACCACGCTCGACGACTCCAGGCTCCGACCCGCTTGTGGGGCGGCCAACAGGTCTTCCACCAGTGGCCGCATCACCGGCACGCGCAGGTCGAATCGATCGAGCAGCGGACCGGAAAGACGGCGGCCGTAGCGCTGGCGGGCCTGCTCGCTGCACCGACACGATCCCGGCGGCCCGCCATCGCCACACGGGCAGGGGTTCATCGTGCCTACGAGCAGGAAGCGAGCTGGGAAGGTGACGGTGGCCTTCGCCCGTGCCACCCGCACCACCCCTTCCTCGAGCGGTTGGCGCAGTGCGTCGAGCACGGCGGCCGGGAACTCGGCGATCTCGTCGAGCAGCAACACCCCGCGATGGGCCGTGCTGATCTCGCCGGGCCGGAGCCAGCCGCTGCCTCCGCCGATGAGGCTGACGGCGGACGCTCCGTGATGTGGCGCCCGAAGCGGGGGCCACTCGACGAGCCCGCCGGGCGGCAGCGGTAGGCCGGCCGCCGAGTGCACGCGCGTGACCTCGAGCGCCCCGGCCCGGTCGAGCGGTGGGAGGAGCCCGGGCAGACGGCGCGCCAGCATCGTCTTCCCGGCGCCCGGCGGGCCGACGAGGAGCACGTGGTGCCCTCCGGCGGCCGCCACCTCCATCGCCCAGCGCCCGTGTGGCTGACCTCGCACGTCGACCAGGTCAGGTGCCGGTTGTGGGACGGCAGCCGGCGGAGCGATCGGGAGGTCGGGCCAGGGCGCCTTGCCCAGGAGCGCGTCGATCACCTCAGTGAGGTGCTCTGCGGAACGCACCCGGTGTCGGCGCGGGAGCCGAGCCTCCACGGCACTGGCCGCGGCCACGACGACGGTGGCGGACGAGATGGCGTCTACCAGAGACAGAGTGCCGGTGACGGGCCGGATGGACCCGTCGAGCCCGAGCTCGCCGAGGAAGGCGGTGTCCCGCACGGCCTCGGCCGGCACCACGCCGTCGGCCACGAGGACGGCCACGGCGATCGGAAGGTCGAGCGCAGCCCCGCCCTTCCGGATGGTCGACGGGGCGAGGTTCACGGTGATGCGCCGCTGGGGCCACGCCTGTCCACTCGACAGCAGCGCGGCGCGGACACGATCCCGGGCCTCGCGGCACGAGGCATCGGGCAGCCCGACGACTGTGAAGCAGGGGAGCCCGTTGGAGACATGGACCTCGACGTCGACGGCATGGCCATCGACGCCGAGGAGAGTTGCAGCGGGGATGGTGGCGGTCACGACGCTCCTCGAGACTGGCGGTACTGAGGAGGGGGCCGGTCGCCGGCCCACCGAGGCGTCGGGAAGGAACCTAGCTGGCCGCGATGACGGGCCCAAGGGCCTACGCCGCGGCGACGGCCTCCATTTGGAAGGTCCCGAGCCCGTCCCCCATGGTGAAGCGCACTCGGAACGAGTCGCCCACGGTGTGCTCGAGCAGCTCGAGCGGCAGGATCTTGTCTCCGTTCACTGCGTTCGTGGGCCCGAGCACCATCCCGTCGACCAACCCGATCTCACCCGAGATGCGTACGGCGTTGGCCCGCCCAGACGGGGTGGCGAAGGTAACGATCTGGTCGTGCTCCGGCGAGACCGAGCCGGCCTCGAAGTCGTAGGTTCCGATCAGCACGCGGTCGCTCACCACCTCGACCGAGGTGTCGTGCCAGCCCTGACCGGCCTGGGCGTAGAACGGCCACTCGTGCTTCGGCGCCCGGATCTGGAACCCGTAGTACTCCTGGTTCGATCGAACCAGCTCGAGGTAGGTGCGGTACGCGCCCGGGATGACGCGAGTGGCTGCGGTGATGACTCCCCGCCCCCGCAGCCTGTTCAGCACCGGCACCTGCAGCTCGTCCAGCAGAGCCGTGTCGATGAGCTCGGCGATCACAACGTCGGCCACCGGCAGCTCGGCCCCGGCGGCGTCGGCTTCCACCACCCGGATCACTTCGCCGAACCCATTGCACTCTGCGGTCTGCCGGATCGCAGCTGCGAGCATGGGGTCGATCTCCACCGCGTGCACTTCCGACGCGCCCGCGGCGGCGGCGAAGAGGGCCAGGATCCCGGTGCCGGAGCCCACGTCCACCACCCGCATGCCCGGACGCACCACTGCCTCGATCGCCTGCCGGAACGCGAGCGTGCGGGGCTCGTCCTTCAGGCACATGTACGGGAAGTCGGTACTCGACCAGATGTCTGCGCTCAACGGAGCCTCCTCGATTCGACCAGGGCAACCTAAGCCGCCCAATTGGTCATCAGGGTCCGGTGGGGACCGGCCGATAGACCGAACGTGAAGGCCCGCGCGTCGAATCGCTACCTCGTGGCCGCGTCGATCGCCGTTGCTGTCAGCCTTCTCCTGCCCAGGAACGTCGGCCTGGCCATGCTGCAGGCGATCGCCTTGTCCGGCTGCGTCGCCACCCTTACCGGCGCCCGCCTCGGTACGAAGAACCGGCGACCCTGGTACCTGCTGGCGGCCGGGGCCGGCCTGTTCCTGGCCGGGACGCTTGCGCGCCAGCTGCATGGTGCGCTGATCGGCAAAGCCAACCCGTTCCCGTCCCCCGCTGACGCCCTGTACTTCGCCGGCTACCTGAGCATGATCGGCGCCTTTGTCGTGTTGATCAGGAGTCGCAGAGCGCGCCGCGAGCCGGCCAACCTGGTCGACGCGCTCATCCTGAGCGCTGGCCTCGGCATGGTCATCTGGTCCTTTGTCATGACCGGGTACCTGTTCCGGCCCGAGCTGGCACTGAACTCTCGTGTCGTCGCCGGCGCCTACTCCGTGTTGGACCTGGTGCTGCTGGGAGTGGCATCTCGAGTGGCTCTGGGTGCGGGCACTCGAAGCCGGAGCTACTACTTGCTGTTCTTCACCATCTCCCTGCTGGTGATCGCGGATCTGCTCACCACCATGGCGACCACCATCCCGTGGCTCGCACCCGTGGCGGTGGTCTGCTCGACGCTCTGCTTCGTGACCGGCGGCGCGGCGGCGCTGCACCCGGACATGGACGGCCTGACCAGCAGGGCGGAACCGTCGATCCCCGTGCTGACCCGCCAGCGACTCATCACCCTGCTGTGCGCCTTGAGCCTCGGCCCGGTGGCCCTCGGCGTCGCCTGGGCCGGGGGACACCGCTTGGACACGGTGACGGTGATCTTCGGCGTCTCCGTGCTCAGCACCCTGGTGCTCGTACGCATGGCGCTACTGGTGCGGGCCAACGAAGCGCGTGTGCGCCGGGAAGGCGCCCTCCGCAGGGCGAGTGAGAGCCTCATCGCCTCCACCACGCGCGAGGAGATGCTGGCCGGCGTGCGGGTGGCGGTGGAAGAGCTGGCTCCCGCAGTGCCCGGTCTGTGGTCTCGGATCATCCAGCTGGACAACGACGGACTGACCACCTTGGGCACACCGGGTGCGACACACGGCGGCCCGGAGGCGAACGTGTTGTCCGACGAGGCACGGTACGCGCTGGCATCTCGACAGCCAACCGTTCTGCTGGCCAGCCCCTGGCTCGGTACAGGCGTCGATGCGGACGCCCCGCCCGGCAGCTGGCTGCTGTGCCCTCTGGTGAGCCAGAACGTCGTGCGCGGCGCGCTCGTGGTCGGTGCGTCATGTCCGCTGTCGCCCGAGCTGGTCGACGGCCTCACCGGCCTGACCGCGGAGGTGGCGCTGGCGCTCGAGAGCGCCGCCCTCGTCGAAGATCTGCATCGCCAGCGCAGCGAACGTCGGTTCCAGGCGCTCATCGAGAACTCGAGCGACATCATCCTCATCGTCGACCCCGACCGGATCATCACCTACGCCAGTCCCGGTGTCGCCCGGGTGCTCGGGTATGCGTCGGAGCAAGTGCTGGGCTTCTCGCTCGACGCGTTTCTCCCAGCTGACGAGGTCGCCGCCCTGGCCTCGGTCCTGCAGGGCAGCGCGACACGCCAGGCCCACCACGACCTGGTCGAGCTGCGGGTGATCGATGCCGCGGGGGCGTGGCACATCCTCGAGACGACCGCCAACGATCTGCAAGGCGACCCCGATGTCAACGGCATCGTGCTGAACGCCAGGGACGCCACCGAGCGAAAGATGCTCGAGAACGAGCTGCTGCACCAGGCGCTGCACGACACGCTCACCGGCCTGGCCAACCGGGCGCTCTTCACCGACCGCGTGGGACATGCGCTCTCACGGCGCGCGGAGGGCACCGTGGCGTTGCTCGTCTTCGATCTCGACGACTTCAAGACGGTGAACGACAGCCTCGGGCATGCCGCGGGAGACCGCTTCCTCATGACCGTGGCCGAACGCCTCCGTGGGTCCCTCCGCACGTCGGACACCCCCTGCCGGCTGAGCGGTGACGAGTTCGCGGTGCTGCTGGACGACAGCCAGACCGAGGCACAGATCACGGAAGTGGCCGATCGCCTGCTGTGCGCCCTGCACCAGCCGTTCTCCATCGACGGCCGCGAGGTCCGGATCACGGCCAGCATGGGCGTGGCGGTGGACCTGAGCCGCTCGGGCACGGCCGAGGTGCTGCTGCGCAACGCTGATGCAGCCATGCACCTGGCCAAGGAGCGTGGCAAGGGCCGCTGGGAGACGTTCCACGAGGAGCTGCACCAGCTCGCCCTCGAGCGGTTCGAGCTCAAGAGCGACCTGGCCCACGTCGTCGAGCGGAACGAGCTGGTGCTGCACTTCCAGCCCATCGTCGAGATGGAGACAGGCCGCACGGTGAGCTTGGAAGCTCTCGTCCGATGGAACCACCCGACCCGGGGCCTGGTGCCACCTGTTGAGTTCATCCCCCTGGCCGAGGAGACGGGCTTGATCGTGCCGATGGGAGCGTGGATCCTCGAGTCGGCCTGCCGCCAGGTGCGGAGCCTGGAGGCCCGTGGTTGGGACCACGTCATGCTCACGGTGAACGTTTCCGTGCGACAGCTGCAGACCGAACGCCTCGTGGACGACGTCCTGCGAGCCCTGGAACGCTCGGGGCTCCCAGCCACACGCCTGACCATAGAGATCACCGAGAGCATCCTGCTGGCGGACACCGAGGAGATCCGCGACCGTCTCGAGCTGCTCAGGAGCCGTGGCGTGAAGGTGGCCATCGACGACTTCGGGAGCGGGTACTCCTCCCTTGGATACCTTCAGCGGTTCCCGGTGGACGTCCTCAAGCTCGACCGCAGCTTCGTGGAGGACATGACGGCCCACCCGGAGCGCCACGGCGTGGTCAGGGCCGTGGTCGAGCTGGCCGAGAGCATGGATCTCCGGCTGGTGGCCGAGGGCATAGAGACGATCGAGCAGCGTGATGCACTGCGTGATCGGGGCTGCAAGTACGGCCAGGGCTACCTGTGGTCGAGGCCGGTGCCACTGCACGCCCTGATCGAGCCTGCCGCGACACCCGCCGGCCCCGTGGACCGGGCGGTCACGCGAGCCGCGAGCTGAGCCGCGAGCACCAGCTCACGTCCGGGGGAGGTGCCACGGCTCGGACTTGAAGACGGCGACGACGAGCGCGCACGTGGGGCGACCGTCCTCGCTGACTGCTCCACGCACCACCTTGCGCACCGGCCCGAACCGCTGCTGGGGCCGCCCCTCGCACAAGGCGCCGAGACTGGCATCGATGTCGGCGCTGACCGACACCTCGTCGGTGCCCTCGTGCTCGACGAAGAGGCCTCGGCCGGTAGCGGCCTCCTGCACCCACCCGATGCCGGCCCAGGCCTGTGCACCCGGTCCCTCCACCCGTTCATGGGCCATGACGACGTAGAGCCGGTCGCCCCAGTCGCCTACCGGGTTGACGGGACCACCGAGCACCTGCACCTTGCTCTGCGGCGGGACCACCGAGCTCAGGCAGATCAAGTTGAAGTTGTGCACACCGGCGGCTCGAAGGGCGGAGTCGAAGGCGGACAGCTTGGTCGGGCCCCGTCCGACGCCCGTGGCCACCTGGATGGTGAGCTTCGGCAGGATATGGGGCACTCCGGTGCCGAGGTCGATGGTGCGGTCCGCCTGCTCGACGTCGCCGATCACTTGGGGTTGCTCAGTGCGTAGGCGTAGAACGACTGGCTGTCGAGCTTGTGCTCGGTGACGTCGCACACCCGGCGGGCGAGAAGGGCCAGGGCTCGGGGCAGGTGCAGGGCGTCGACGTTGTGCTGGCAGCAGTCGAAAGCGGCCAGGCCGTCGGCTTCGGCTACGTGCCTGGAGGCTGCGTGCATGACAGCCGTGAGAGCAGAACCTCCCCGGTGCTCGGGGTGGACCAGCAGCGCACCGACGTAGTAGATCGCCTGGCGCCGGAACTGGTCCGGAAAGTGGTGCCGGTAATACGGGACGCTGATCCACGGCACGGTGCTCAGGTCGTTCGAGAGGAACACCATGGCGGCAGCCACGCCGTCCACTCGGGCGACGTACTTGAGGACGGCCGGATTGGCCATCTCCTCGACGAACTCGGCGTCGGTGTAGCACTGGCGCCCGGCGGCTGCGATCTCCAGCTCCACGAAGGACTCGCGATAGAGCGCGAGGAACTCGGCGACCAGCTCGATGGGCAGTCCGTCATAGGCCTGCAGCACCGGTCGGGAGCGGCGGACCGGGGAGACGGAGAGCGGTGGAATGAGCACCATGCGTGCTGGAGCGGACATGCTCCTTTCCATCGGGCACATCGGTCGGCGCTGAAGGGAACTGAAGGATCATTCCGGACGGGACCGGGTCAATGGCCCGCGGCGGCGGCTTATGCTTGGCCGTGGCTTCGCCGCGTGCGCCCTCCCCGACGATCCGCTCGGCCTCGTTGCTCCTCACTGTGGTGGTCGGCATGGGCGTCGCCGGCTTGGCCAGCCGAACGGACCGCAGCGACCGGACCGCAGCTGCGTTCGACTGGGGCGGGGAGGCTCTCGGCCTGCTCTTCGGGGTTCTGGTCGTCCTAGCCGGTGGGTTCCTGGTCTTCGCCGTCGTGTCGCAGCTGCGGGAGGGTGGTGGTCCGCTGCCGCAGCGCCGTTCCGTCAACAAGCGTGCCCGCCTGATCACGTTCGGTCTGCTGGCCGTCTGCATCCTCGTCGCTACGAAGTGCGTTGACGGCAATCCCCTCGACGAGCTGCCGCCTCTGGGGGGCGGGGACCCACCGCAAGGGAGCCCCGCCCCGCCGAGCACCGAAGGGCGAGCCTCGGCGGCCGGCTCACTGCTCCTGCTGGGGCTCGGCGCCGGCCTGGTGATGGGGGCCGGCCTCCTGTTGCACCTGCGGCAGCGCAACCAGGCCGAGACGGAGCGCCAGCCCGATGTGGAAGGGCTCGGGGAACGGGGCCCGGTGGACGGGCACCCCCAGGCGCTCGACCTGGCTGCGGTCGAGGCAGAGCCCGACCCGCGCCTGGCCATCCGGCTGGCCTATGCCGTCCTCGAGCAGGTCGCGGCCACGACGGGCACCCCCCGCCGGCCGGCGGAGGCACCCCACCAGTGGCTCGCTCGCTTGCGTGCCGCCGACTCACCTCTCGCCGGCCCCGCCCGTCGGCTCACCTCGCTCTACGAACAGGCCCGCTTCAGCGACCACACCCTCCAAGAGGACCACCGTCGTTCTGCGCTTCAGGCCCTCGCCCAAGCCATCGACCTCGCTGACGCGGCGGGCAGCCCCGCGGGCCCATGAGACGCCTCGTCATCCCGGTCGCTGCCCTGGCGGCCACATGCGCCGCTCTTGCGCCGCTCCTCCTGCTCGACGGGCTGGTCCGAGACCAGGCGTTCCGCATCTCCGCCGCCCTGCTCGGCGCCCTGGTGGCGTGGGTGCTGGTGCGCTCGCTCGACTCGATCGGCACCCGCCCCGACACGTCGCCCTTCACCCGCACCCGCCGCTGGCACCCGCGCCGGGCGGTGATGAGGTGGCTGGTCGCGCTGGTGCAGATCCTTCGGCGCGCCGTTCCCGAGCGCTCCGTACCGAGGCACCAGCTGACCGGCATCGTGCGCGACTCGGCGCGGCGCATCGGTGCCTACGACGCCCTGCTCCTGCCGCGCCTGCGGGCGGTCGCAGATGAGAGGCTGCGGGCCAGTGGAGGCTTCACGTTGACCGACGACCCCGTCCGCGCCCAGGCGGCCCTGGGGGCGGACGCCTTCGAGCTCCTGCGGGCCGACCGTCCCCCACCCATTGACAAGCGCGCCGACGGGCCGGGCCTCGAAGCCATCGCTACCACCCTTGATGCCCTGGAGGCCTTGTGACCCAGCCCGTCGCCACCGCTGACACCAACGTCGAGGAGATGACCGCTGCCATCCTCCGAGAGGTGGAGAAGGCGGTCATCGGCAAGCGGGAGGCCTTGGAGCTCGTCTTCCTCGGCATGCTGGCCGACGGCCACGTGCTTCTCGAGGACTTCCCCGGTCTGGCCAAGACGCTCATGGCCACGTCGTTCGCCCAGGCGCTCAGCTTGAACTTCGCCCGAGTGCAGTTCACCCCTGACCTGATGCCGGCCGATGTCACCGGCTCTTCGGTGTTCGACCCCCGCTCGTCGTCGTTCGAGTTCAGGCCCGGCCCGGTGTTCACCAACCTGCTGCTGGCCGATGAGATCAACCGCGCGCCGGCGAAGACCCAAGCCGCACTGCTCGAGGCGATGCAGGAGAGCCAGGTGACGAGTGACGGCATCACCCACCCGCTTCCCGACCCCTTTCTGGTGCTGGCTACGCAGAACCCCATCGAGTACGAGGGCACCTATCCCCTACCAGAAGCCCAGCTCGACCGGTTCATACTCCGCACCAGCGTCGGGTACCCGGCCGCGGACGACGAGTGGTCGATGATCGAACGACGCGTGGCTCGCCGGCAGGACGATGTGGAGCTGACCGCCGTCGCGTCGGGTGACGATCTGCTGCGGTTGCAGGCTGCCGTGGAGACGGTGCACGTGTCCGAGGCCATCGGCCGCTACCTGGTTGCGCTCGTCGGGGCCACTCGCACGTCATCACGGGTGCAGGTCGGGGCCAGCCCTCGCGGCACACTCGCGCTCCTCAAGCTGGCCCGGGCGCGGGCCGCGGTGCGGGGCCGCGACTTCGTGACGCCCGACGACGTGAAGTCGATAGCGGTGCCGGCGCTGGGCCACCGCATCCTCCTCCGTACCGAGCTGTGGGTGCGCGGGGTGCGAGCAGACGAGATCATCAGCGAGGTGCTGGACCGGGTGCCCACCCCGCCACCAACCGACCTGCGGCCTTGACCGCCCGATGGCCGACCCACCGGGTCGGCGGCTACCTGGCGCTCGTCCTCGTCGGCCTGGTGGGTTCGCTCGTCGCCGGACGGCCCGAGCCGGTGCTGCTCGTTGCGCCGTTCGCCGTCGTGCTGGCCGTGGGGATCGGCCTGACGTCCGGGGCCACGCCACCTCGGGTGGAGGCGGTGATGAGCGCTGAGCGGACGGTCGAGGGCGAGCCGGTCGACCTCGAGCTGCAAGCCTCGCAACCTCCGGCGGGTTGGTCGCAGGACATTACGGTCGAGCTCCCGCCCGAGCTGCACCGAGCGCGGGCCAGCTACGGGAAGGACGGCGGGACCGTCACCGTTCCGCTCACACCGATCCGGTGGGGCGTGCACCGGGTCGGCCGGGTCGCCGTGCGCCGTCGCGACCCCATGCGGCTCTTCGTCACCGAGACGCATGCGACGCCGAGCGCGACGCTGCGCACCTATCCCAGCTCCGCCCGCCTGCGCTCGGTCGTGGAGGCGGCTGACGTGCAGGCGCGGGCCGGCAACCAACGGTCCCGCAGCCGGGGCGACGGCATCGAGTTCGCCGACCTCCGGCCCTTCACTCCCGGCGACCGGGCCAGGAGCGTCAACTGGCGAGCCACGGCCCGGCGCGGTGACTTGTGGGTCAACGTCGAGCACCCGGAGCGGAGTGCAGACACCATCCTCCTCCTCGACACCTTTGGGGAGAAGTCGGCAGCGACCCGCCTCGAGAGCCTCGACGAGGCGGTGCGCATCGTCGCCTCGCTGGCCGCTGCCTACCAGGCTCGACGGGACCGGGTAGGGCTGTTGACCTTCGGCGGTCGGCTCCGATGGCTGGGACCGGGTCTGGGCGAGCGCCAGCTCTACCGGGTGGTCGACTCCCTGCTCGACACCGAGGCACTCCTGACCGATGCGTGGCAGGAGGCAGCCAAGGTGCCCATCGGCGTCATCCCGCCCCGCGCCCTCCTCCTGGCCGTGACGCCGCTGCAGAGCGACACGTCGGAAGACACCCTCGTCGACCTCCGCACCCGCGGGTTCGACGTAGGCGTGGTGATGGTGCGCGTCCCCGAAGGTGTGCCCACCACGGACGAGGCGACCCTGCTGGCTCGGCGCCTCGACCTCCTCGAGCGCCATACGCGCCGCCTCCGCCTCGAGCGCTTCGGCATCGGGGTCGGCGAGGTGCCGCCAAGTGGAGCCGTGGAACAAGCCGTGATGGAGGTGGAGCTGTGGCGCAGACGTCTGCCTCGCGTGCGGGCCTGATCGCCGTCGTCAAGGGCATCTCCCGCACCCGGCTGGCCACGGGCGTCCTGGCCATCGCCTTGTCGTGGGTGCTGGCCTCTGTGCCCTTGCAGGAGGCGAGCCAGCTCGGCCAGATCGTGCGGGCCGCCAGCTACGCCGGTGTGGCCGCCACGGTGATCGGCGTGGTGCTGGCCGCCCCGGCCTGGAGCGTGGTGGCGGCCGGGTTGCTGGGCGCGGCGCTGGTCGCCACCTGGTACGGCGGTGAGGTGACCGCGTCGGTTCGGGTGGCGCTGTTCGGCGTCGGACTGCTGCTCTTGGCCGAGCTGATCGGCTGGTCGGCGGAAGCCCGTGAGGAGACGTTTCCGAACGCGACGTGGAAGCTCCGGGCGGTGGTGCTCTCCCTGGTGATCGGCGGCTGCCTGGTCGCTTCTGGAGTGCTCCTCGGCGTTCTCTCCATGCCCGTGCCCAACGACCTGGCGCTGGCCGCCACCGGGGCCGGCGCGGTGGTGGTGGTCATCGGCACCCTGCTGTCGCGGGCGCGCTCCGCAGCCACAGCTGCGGCCCCGGCTTCGCGACGTGCCCGCGCCACTCAGAGCCCACCAAGGATTAGCGACCCTTGAACTCGGGCTCGCGTTTGGCCACGAACGCAGTCAGAGCCTCGCGGAAGTCCTCCGTACCGAAGTTCACCACCTGGCTCCGGGCCTCCGCCTCGAGGCACTCGTCCATCGAGAGCGCGAGCGAGCTGTTCAGCATCGTCTTGGTCAGAGAGAGGGCCATGGGCGGCCCTGCGGCCAGGCGCCTGGCCCAGTCCTCCACGAAGGCGTCGAGCTGCTCGGCCGGTACGACGCGATTGACGATGCCCAGGCCCATTGCCTCCTCGGCCGACACGATGTCGGCGAAGTAGGCCAGCTCCTTCGCCTTGTGCAGCCCGATGAGGCGGGGCAGGAGCCAGCTCCCACCGAAGTCGAGCGAGAGCCCCCGGCGGCTGAAGATCTCGGAGAAGCGAGCGTCCTGTGAAGCGACCACCAGGTCGCAGCCGAGCGCAAGGTTGCAACCCGCCCCGGCCGCTACCCCGCCCACCTTGGCCAAGGTGGGCTTGGCCAAGCGGTGCAAGGCCAGCGCGGCCGACCCGATGCGGCGCATGCGGGCCAGCCCGCCCTCGCTGAGTGCTGCGGCGCCGTCAGCAGACCCCGCCCTCGCGCCGAGGTCTGCCCCGGAGCAGAAGGCGCCGCCGGCCCCGGTGATCACCAGCACCCGGTCCTCCGAACGCCTGCCCACCTCGGTGAAGACGTCGCCCAGCGCATCCCACATGTCGTCGGTGATGGCGTTCTTCCGTTCCGGCCGGTTGATCGTGAGGGTGACGACCCCTCCGTCCCGCTCGATGAGGATCTCGTCCATGTCGCGCACGATAATCATCGGCCCGTGTCGCCGTGGTCCACGAGCGCCCATCCTCGCCGCAGAAGTTCCGCACCTGAACGGCGTGTACTCTCGGCATCGTGAGCCTCGGGAATGCTCGCGAACTGCCGGAACCGCCGCTCGCGTCCCTGCTCGAGCGGCGTACCGTCGGGTGCCGGGCTCGCGGCGTCGCGCTCGGTGTGGCGGCGCTCGGGATGCCGGTGCTCGGCGCGACCTTCGGCGCCTACGACAGGGTCGTGCCCGCCGCCTCACGGCTGACCGTGTCGGTGCCCGACTCCTTGCCAGCGGATCACAGCCCGGCTGCTTCCGCGCTGGCTCTGGTGGCCGAGCCGCGCAGCGAGCCCCCCGACGTAGGAATCGGTGGCAGGAGCTCCCGACACCGCGCCGAGGCAGACTCGCACCCATCGGTGCTCGGCCCTGCAGGAACAGTGGAACCGACCTCCACGAGCTCCAATGAGCCCACTTCGCCGCCGTACCCGGTGGTGGCCCCCTCCACGAGCTCCGAGCCACCGGCGACACCACCCCAGCCTCCGCGGACGGTCAAGAGATCCCGCCCACGCCGATCCCCGACTCGGTCCTCAAGAACTGGGCGGACCCGACGACCGATCCACGGCTGATACCCACGCTTCCTATACCTACGATTCCCGTGCCGACACGCGAAGAGCTCCTGGCGAAGGTGACCCCGGTGATCGATCCCTCTTACCTCACTCACGGACGAACGATCAGCCCAGCCGACACCAGGCCTCCACTTCCCCTCGCGCCCCGGCCCTGAGCCGCCGGGTGCTGGCGCTGCTGCCTTGTGGGCGTGCGGCGGCGATACTCAACTCATGGGGTTCAACCCGATGCGCCAGCATCGACGCCGCGCGTCCGACTACGCCATGGTGGCCGCCGCCTTCGTCCTGATCGCCGTCGTGCTGCTGTGGGCACTGGCCCCGAGCTAGACGTCGAGGTCCGGCGGGTCCAGCCCTACCAGGCGCGCAAGAGCTACGTCTGTCCGGGCTGCAACCAGGACATCGGCGTCGGGGTCGGACACGTGGTGGTCGTCCCCCTCAGCGCTCCAGACCTGCGTCGCCACTGGCACCACTCGTGCTGGGCGCACCGAGATCGTCGCCGGCCGGGCCGCGCCGGTTGAGCCCGGCTCTCTAGGCTGACCGCATGTCCAGCGAAGTGCCCACGCCCGCCGTCTCCGTTGAGGACGCCCACCGGTCCATCGAGGAGGGAGCCCTCCTCGTCGACGTGCGGGAGGACGACGAGTGGCAGGCCGGCCATGCGCCGGGTGCCGTGCACATGCCCCTCGGGTCCCTGCAGGACAGGTACCAGGAGCTTCCCAGGGATCGGCCCATCGTGGCCGTGTGTCGCATGGGCGGCCGTTCCGAGCGGGCGACCATCGGCCTCCGGGCCGAGGGCTTCGACGTGGTCAACCTCACCGGCGGCATGCAGGCCTGGAACGCGGCCGGCTACCCGGTCCAGACCGACGACGGGGCGCCGGGCACCGTCATCTGAGCCCGGTCCGCGCCTCAGAAGGCGGCCTCGTACACCTCGAGCCGCCCGGCGAGCACCGAGGCCACGTCGAATCGCACCTGCGGGCTGAACCCCGCCGCCTCCGCCTGCATCCATCGGGTGGCGAGTCGGCGCAAACGCGCCTGCTTGGTGGGGGTGACCGCTTCGAACGGCGATCCGAAGCGGTCGGAGGTGCGGGTCTTCACCTCGCAGAAGACGAGGACGTTCTCTGTGCGGAGAACCAGATCGAGCTCGCCCTCGCGGCACCGCCAATTGCGGGCGACGACCTCGTAACCCCGCTCTTCGTACCACCGTGCCGCCGCAGCCTCACCAGCGGCGCCGAGTGCCCGGCGGGGGTCGGGGCGGGCCACCTAGAGCTCCTTCTCGGGGAGCTCCTCGACGTTGACGTCCTTGAAGGTGACGACGGTGACGTTGCTCACGAACCGGGCGGGACGGTACATGTCCCACACCCACGCGTCCTTGAGCTTGATCTTGAAGTACGGCCGACCGGAGGTGTCTGCCTGAGGAGCCAGGTCGACCTCGTTGGCCAAGTAGAACCGCCGCTCCGTCTCGACGACGAAGCGAAACAACGGCAGGACCGACTTGTACTCCTGATAGAGCTGAAGCTCGATCTCTGTCTCGTACCGCTCCAGATCCTCGGCGCTCATACGGGCTGGGTCCCTTCGGAGGGCATGGAGGGCATCCTACGGCGGACCAGTGACGGGGCACCGCCCCCACGGACGTTGCGGACGGTCAGCGGACCGTGCGCTTCTCCTTGATCTTGGCCGCCTTGCCCGAACGCTCGCGCAGGTAGTACAGCTTCGCCCGCCGCACGTCACCCCGCGTGACGACCTCGATCTTCTGGATGATGGGCGAGTGCACCGGGAAGGTGCGCTCAACGCCGACGCCGAAGCTGATCTTGCGCACGCTGAACGTCTCGCGGATGCCCGAGCCCTGCCGGCGGACCACCGCTCCCTGGAAGAGCTGCACCCGCTCGCGGGTGCCCTCGACCACGCGTACGTGCACCTTCAGGGTGTCACCGGCGGCGAAGTCGGGGACGTCGTCCCGCAGGCTGCTGCGGTCGACGAGATCGGTGGGGTTCATGGCGCGTCAGACTCCTGAGAAGGCTCCTGGTGGAACGGTCCAAGATAGCCCCACTCGGCCAACGACCGCACTTCCGCCTCGCTGAGGCCTCCACGGGCCTCGATGAGATCTGGGCGGCGCTCGATCGTCCGGCGAAGGGCCTCGGCCTTGCGCCACCTCGCCACCTTGGCGTGGTCGCCCGAGCGGAGCACGTCCGGCACCGCCCACCCTCGAAACTCGGCCGGCCGCGTGTATTGCGGGTACTCCAGCAGACCCTCGCCGAAGGACTCGTCGCCGGCGGACGCCGAGTTCCCCATCACCCCTGGCACCAGGCGGCCCACTGCCTCGATCACGGCCAGGGCGGCGACCTCTCCCCCACCCAGCACGAAGTCGCCGATCGACAGCTCTCCGTCGACCAGGTGGTCCGCCACCCGCTGGTCCACGCCCTCGTAGCGGCCGCAGAGCAGGCTGAATCCGGGCAGTGCGGCCAGCTCCCGGGCCACCGACTGGTCGAAGCGTCGGCCGCCCGGGCTGAGCAGCAGCAGCGGCCGCACCGGTTCCACCAACTCGACCGCCCCGAAGACCGGCGCGGGGGCCAGCACCATGCCGGCGCCCCCGCCGAAGGGTGCATCGTCAACCGAGCGGTGCGGGTCGGTGGCCGCCGAGCGCAGGTCGTGCACCTGCAGGTCGAGCAGTGCGGCCCGTTGAGCACGCCCGAGGAGGCTGCCCCCCACGAACCCCTCCACCAGCTCCGGGAAGATGGTGAAGACCTCGATTCTCACCCGCCGAGGTCCTCATCGTCGTCGTCGTCGGCGTCGAGAAGGCCGGGCGGCAGGTCGACCACCAGCCGTCCGGGCTCCTGGCCGACCACAAAGGTGAGCGGGACGAGCCCGCCGCCCTCGAGCACGAGCAGATCGCTGGCCGGATTTGCCTCGATCGTCTCCACCCGGCCGAGCACCCGGCCGTCCGCATCGACCACCTGGGCCCCGATCATCTCGTGCACCCACAGGGTGTCGGGGACGACGAGAGGCGCGGCGAGCAGCGCCTCCCCCTTCAAGGCCTCGGCTTCACTCCGCGACGCCACACCGGCGAACGCAACGATGAAGCGACCCTGGTGGGCGCTCGAACGCTCGACGGCGAGGAGGCGGCCGCTCTTGGTCTCGAGCACCATGCCGGGAGCTACCCGCTCGGTGCGATCGGTGATCAGACCCACCAGCACCTCGCCACGGATGCCGTGAGCCTTGGCCACGAAGCCGACCTCCAGCCGCGAGGGGCCTCCGGGCCCGGCCGGCTCAGTCGACGATGTCGACCTTGACGTCGTCGCCGTCGCGCGCCCCTGCGGCTCGAACGACGGTGCGGATGGCCTGGGCCACCCGACCACGTCGGCCGATGACCTTGCCCATGTCGTCGGGAGCGACGCGCAGCCGCAGCGTGGGCCCACCGCGCCCGTCTTCCACCTCGATGTCGACGGCTGACGGGTCGTCGACGATCGACTGCGCCAGGTACTCGAGCACGGTGGCCGCGGACCCGCCGTCGAGATCGCCGTCGTCGTCGGTCGGCTCCTCGGCGAGCTCCTCGTCGTCGTCGTCGATCGCCGCGGCGGCCAGCTCGGCCTCACCCAGGGGGCGCAGCTCGCTCACTGGTGACCGGGCCGCTCGACGACCTTCTTGGCCGGCTTGGTGGCCTGGAACTCGTCCCAGGCGCCCGAGACCTTCAGCAGCTTCTCGACCCGCTCGGTGGGCTGCGCACCCTGGCCCAGCCACCGGAGCACCTTGGCGTTGTCGATGTTGATCACCGAGGGCTCGGCGCGGGGCGCATAGGTGCCCACGATCTCGATGAACCGGCCGTCTCGAGGCGAACGGCTGTCGGCAGCGACGACACGGTAGGTCGGCTGCTTGGTCTTGCCCATTCGCATGAGACGGAGCTTGACGGACACGGTGCTTCTCTCTTCCTGTCAGGGACGACGCTTGGGGGTGTGACGGCCGCCCCCGGACTTCTTGGCCTTCTTCTTGCTACCGGCCCTCTGGAGGGCCTTGCCGCCGAGCCCCAAGGAGCCCATCATCTTCTGGGCTTCCTTGAACTGCTTGAGCAACAGGTTGACTTCGCTGGGTGTGGCGCCGCTGCCATTGGCGATGCGAAGCCGGCGAGAGCCGTTGATCAGATCGGGCTCGACTCGTTCGCCCGGTGTCATCGACCGGATGATCGCTTCGACCCGCCCGAGCTCCCGATCGTCGATCTGGGCGTTCTTGAGCTCCTTGGGGATCCCGGGGAGCATACCGATGATGCCCTGTAGAGGCCCCATCTTCTTCAGCTGCTGCATCTGCTCGAGGAAGTCCTCGAGGGTGAAGCGACCCTCCTGCAGGGCAGTGGCCGCCTTGGCCGCCACGTCCTGGTCGTACTCCTGCTCGGCCCGTTCGATCA
>Ga0136611_10000386_pt1 | contig 28561 bp, 28 predicted proteins | sample AntDrymUQ2232306_2_FD_106645 | JGI IMG/M metagenome (GOLD analysis project Ga0136611, IMG submission 106645) | Polar desert sand microbial communities from Dry Valleys, Antarctica - metaG UQ223 (23.06) | ecosystem: Environmental > Terrestrial > Soil > Desert | place: Antarctica: Dry Valley...
GGTGCTAGGTGCTAGGTGCTAGGTGCTAGGTGCTCGGTCCGCGGTGTCCGATCCCCGAGGGCACCGGGCCGCGACTCTTCTCCAGAAGTTGCCCGAGGGGCGAGACCGCCAAGAACCGGCTCCACCTCGACGTCCGGGCCGCGCCCGGGACCGAGCCACGGCTTCATCGTGATGCAGGACCCCGAGGGCAACGAGTTCTGTCTCGACTGACTGGGTACGTTGACCCCATGAGCACCTCCATCGACCTCGGCAGGCCGGTCTCCGGCGACGTCATCGACCTGATCCTCGACGACCACCGTCGCTTCGAGGCCCTCTTGCGCGACCTGCGCGACAGCAGCGCCGACCGCGACGCGGTCCGCCACGCCCTGGCCACCCTGCACGTGGCCCACGCGGAGGCCGAGGAGCGGTTCGTCTACCCCAAGCTCCGACGCAAGCACGCGATCTCCGAGCACGAGGCCGAGCACGGCCAGGAGGAGCACGCCGAGGGGCACGCGGCGCTCCTCGCCGTCCTCGAGCTCAAGGGCACCGACACCCAGGCCTTCGACGACGCCGTCGAGGAGCTGGCCAAGGCGATCAACCACCACCTCACCGAGGAGGAGCTCACCATCCTCAACCCGGCGCGCGAGGAGGTCTCGGCGAAGGTCCGTGCCGAGCTGGGGGAGGAGTTCGCCACCGAGCGCAACCGCCAGATCGACGACGGGTGCGGCACCCTCACCCACGTCCGCAGCATCGTCTCCGCCGCCCGCAGCGAGGGCCTGCTCGACGAGGACGAGGACGAGGACGAGTAGGCGCCGCTAGAGGTCCGGACCGCGGCGGGCGACGCGCGCGGTCGTCAGGCCGACCAGCCGGGCGACCACCAGGGCGACGTACAGCACCCCGGTCACCTGCTCGACGATCACCAACGAGCGGGCGTGCGCCAGCACCGGGATGACATCGGACAGCCCGACGCTGGTGAGGGTGGTGAACGAGAGGAACAACAGCTCGAACCAGCTGCGCTCGCTCGCGCCGTCGTACCCCACGAAGGACCCCGGCCAGACGACTTGGGCCGCCACGTAGACGTAGGCGAAGCCCCAGGCAACCACGGTGAACGCGGCGCCGGTGGCGAAGAGCTCGTCGCGGGTCACCTTGTCGTCGTGGAAGAGGTAGCGGATCAGCCCGTAGGAGACGTAGAAGTAGAACGGCGCGTGCAGCAGGGCGGAGACCAGGACCACCCAGTCCGTGCTCGGGTTGATCGCCTCCAGGATGGTGAAGACCATCGCGGGAGCACCGAGCACCACCGCCATCCAGGTCAGCGCGGGGGTGCGCCGCACCGCCCACAACGCGACGAGCACGAGCGCCGTGCCGACGAGCCCGAGCAGGGCCCGTCCCGGTGCGGAGTCATCGAAGAAGGGGTAGGCGAGCACCGCGAAGAGCTGCCCGAAGAGCAGCACCGCGGACGGGTGGGTCCGGGCCGAGTGCCACACGCGTGTCACGCCCGGTCCTCGTCGGAGTCCGGAGCCGGCAGCTCGCGGGTCTGCTTCAGGTCGCGCTTGAGCTGCTTCTTCTCCAGCCGGCGCACCTCGGCGTCGATGATGTCGAGCCGACCGTCGGCGTACGCGTCGGCCAGCACCCGGTGCACGATGTCGCGGTCGGTGTCCGCCGCCCGGAGGGGCGCGTTCACCGCGGACCGCGGGTCTCGCGGGAACTCACCCCGAAGGTCGCTGGCGCTCATGGGGAGTGAGTCTAGGATCGTTCCGTGCCCGCACCCATCGACGTCGACACCGACGTCCTGATCGTCGGCGCCGGACCCACGGGCCTGTACGCCGCCTACTACGCCGGCTTCCGCGGCCTGCGGGTCGCTGTGGTCGACTCGCTGCCGGCACTGGGGGGGCAGATCACGGCCATGTACCCCGAGAAGGCGATCCTCGACGTCGCCGGCTTCCCCGACATCAAGGGTCGTGAGCTCGTCGCCGGCCTGGTGGCCCAGGCGGCCACCGCCGAGCCGACGTACCTCCTCGACCGCACCGCTGCCACCTTCGAGGAGCGCGAGGACGCCGTGGTCGTCGGGCTCGACGACGGCACCACCGTGACTGCCAAGGCGATGATCATCACCGCCGGCATCGGCAAGTTCGCCCCCCGCCCCCTGCCCGCCGGGACCGAGTGGGTCGGGCGCGGCATGGAGTTCTTCGTGCCGAGCTTCGAGCCGTACGCCGGCAAGGACGTCGTCGTGGTCGGCGGCGGCGACAGCGCGTTCGACTGGGCGCTGCACCTCATGGACGTCGCCGGGTCGGTCACGCTGGTGCACCGCCGTGACGCCTTCCGCGCCCACCAGCGCACCGTCGACCAGGTCCGCGCCTCGCGCGTCGAGATCATCACCAGGGCGCAGGTCACCGTGATGCGCGGCAACGGCACGCTCGAGGCCGTCGAGATCACCGTCGACGGTCAGGAGCCGGTCGAGCTCCCCGCGCAGGCGGTGGTCGCGGCACTGGGCTTCATCGCCGACCTCGGGGCCCTGCAGACCTGGGGGCTGGAGACAGCCAAACGGCACGTGGTCGTCGACTCCGCGATGCGCACCAACCGCACGCGCGTCTTCGCGGCCGGTGACATCACGGAGTACCCCGGCAAGGTCCGGCTCATCGCCGTCGGGTTCGGGGAGGCAGCCACGGCCGTCAACAACGCCGCGGTCGTCATCGACCCCGCAGCCCACGTGTTCCCGGGTCACTCCAGCGAAGGTCCCTGACGCCTCACCCGGTGGGCGCGCGGCGCCCACACGTCGGCCACCACGCCGTCGATCGCGGCATGCCGGGGTCCGGTGCCGGTCATGACCCGGCCCGCCATAATGGGAACACGTTCCACTCCCCGGGGGTGCTGACGGCTCACCGACCAACGGAAAGGCTGTGGCATGCGCGTCGCCCTGCTGTCCTACCGCAGCAAGCCGCACTGCGGCGGCCAGGGCGTCTACGTGCGCCACCTGAGCCGCGAGCTGCACGCGCTGGGCCACGACGTCGAGGTCTTCTCCGGCCAGCCCTACCCCGAGCTCGACGCGGGCGTCCGGCTGACCAAGGTGCCGAGCCTGGACCTCTACCGCGAGCCCGACCCGTTCCGGGTGCCGCACCTGCGCGAGTTCCGCGACCTCGTCGACGTCGAGGAGTTCCTCACCATGTGCACCGCCGGCTTCCCGGAGCCACGGACCTTCAGCCGCCGGGTGGCGCGGCTGCTGGCTGCCCGGGCGGGCGACTTCGACGTGGTCCACGACAACCAGGTGCTCGGGGACGGCATCCTCGACGTCGAGCGCAGGATCGGTTTGCCCCTCATCGCCACGGTGCACCACCCGATCACCCTCGACCGCCGGATCGACCTCGCGGCCGCCCGCGGCTGGCGCCGCAGGCTCGCCGTCCGGCGGTGGTACGGCTTCCTGCGCATGCAGGCCCGCGTGGTGCGCCAGGTCCGCGTGATCCTCACCCCGTCGGAGAGCTCGCGGCGCGACGTCGCCGCCGACTTCGGGGTGGATCCCGACCGCATCACGGTGATCCCGCTGGGCGTCGACGACGTGTTCGCGCCGCCGAGCGAGCCGCGGGTGCCCGGCCGGCTGCTCGCGATGGCCAGCGCCGACGCGCCCATGAAGGGCATCGCCACCCTCCTCGAGGCGTTCGCCAAGCTGCGCACCGAGCGCGACCTCGAGCTCTACCTCGTCACCAGGCCGCAGCCGGGCGGACGCACCGAGGAGCTGGTGCGGTCGCTCGACATCGAGGGGCACGTCCACTTCGTCAGCGGCGTCTCCGACGCGGAGCTGGTGGCCCTGATGGGCTCGGCCGAGGTCGCCTGCGTGCCCTCGCTCTACGAGGGCTTCTCACTCCCGACCGCCGAGCTGATGGCGTGCGGCACGCCCTTGGTGGTCTCCCGGGCCGGTGCGATCCCCGAGGTCGTCGGCGCCGACGGCCGCTGCGCCGACCTGGTCACGCCCGGCGACGTGGGCGAGCTGACCCACGCCCTGGCCGCCCTCCTCGACGACCCCGAGCGGCGGGCGAGGATGGGTCGGGCCGCGCGCGAGCGGGCGCTGGCCGAGTTCAGCTGGCACGCCGTGGCCGTGGCGACCGCGGCGGCGTACGACGAGACGATCCGGGACTTCCGAGAGTCCCGCCAAGCTCGACCACCGAGTCCCGACGAGCTCGACCACCGAAGGGGTCCGGATGCTGACCGTTGACTTCGACCGTCTCGGGCTGCGCCCCGGGGAGCGTGTGCTCGACATGGGCTGCGGCGCCGGCCGGCACGCGTTCGAGATGTACCGCCGCGGAGCCGACGTCATCGCGTTCGACCAGGACGCCGACGAGCTGGCCGGCGTGCGTGACCTCTTCGTCGCGATGCGTGAGGCCGGTGAGGTGCCCAGCGGCGCCGATGCCGACGTGAAGGAGGGCGATGCGTTGTCGCTGCCCTTCGGTGACGGCGAGTTCGACCGCGTCGTCGCGGCCGAGATCCTGGAGCACATCCCGGCCGACATCCAGGCCATCGAGGAGCTGGTGCGCGTGCTGCGCCCGGGCGGGACGATCGCGCTGACGGTGCCGCGCTGGCTGCCTGAAGTCATCTGCTGGAAGCTCTCGACGGACTACCACGACACCCCGGGCGGCCACATCCGGATCTACACCGACAAGGAGCTGGTCACCAAGGCGGAGCGGGCCGGACTGGTGCACGAGGGCACGGGCTACGCCCACGGCCTGCACTCGCCGTACTGGTGGATCAAGTGCGCGGTCGGCGTCCGCAACGACGACCACCCGATCGCGAAGGCCTACCACCGCGTCCTGGTGTGGGACATCATGAAGCGGCCGCGGACGACCCGCTGGGCCGAGAAGGTGCTCGACCCGGTGATCGGCAAGTCGATGGTTCTCTACCTCCGCAAGCCGGACACCAGCGCGTGCTGACACCCGCACAGATCGCCGAGACAGCCGACTCGATCGTCGCGGCGCAGGAGCCTTCCGGCGCCATCCCGTGGTCGCCCGGGGAGCACACCGACGTCTGGAACCACGTCGAGGCCGCGATGGCGCTCGTCGTCGCCGGCCGGGTCGAGGCGGCCGAGCGCGCCTACGCGTGGGTGCTCGAGACCCAGCGCGACGACGGCTCATGGCCCCTCAGGATCGTCGCGGGCGAGGTCGAGGACGCGAGCGGCGAGACCAACATGTCGGCCTACCTGGCGGTCGGGATGTGGCACCACTGGTTGGACCGTCGCGACGTCGACCTGCTGCGCGCGGCGTGGCCGACCGTCCGGCGGGCGCTCGACTTCGTCGTCGGGATGCAGCTGCCGTTCGGCGGCATCGCCTGGTCGCAGGAGTGGGTCGCCGGCGGGCCGGCGACCATCAACCGCGACGCCCTGCTCGCCGGGTCGTCCAGCATCTACCAGTCCCTGCGCGCGGGCGTGGCGATCGCCGGGCTGCTCGACGACCCGCAGCCGGAGTGGGAGCTCGCCGGGGGCCGGCTCGGCCACGCGCTGCGCGAGCACCGCGACCGGTTCCTGGACAAGCGCACGTTCTCGATGGACTGGTACTACCCGGTCCTCGGCGGCGCCGTCCGCGGCGCGGGCGGCCGCGCGCTGCTGGCCGCCCGCTGGGACGACTTCGTGGTGCCCGGGCTGGGCGTCCGCTGCGTCGACACCAACTCGTGGGTGACCGGCGCGGAGACCTGCGAGCTCGTGCTCGCCCTGGATGCGCTCGGCGACCGGGACCGCGCCCTGAGCGTCTTCGCCGACGTCCAGCAACTGCGCGGCGAGGACGGCGGCTACTGGACCGGCATGGTCTACCCCGATGGCGTGCACTGGCCCGCCGAGCGGACCACCTACACCGCGGGCGCGGTCATCCTGGCCGCCGACGCGCTGGGGCACGCCACGGGAGGCTCCGACATCATGCGCGGCCGGACCCTGGGGGAGCCGTTCCCCGAGATCGGGCTGGACTGCGCCTGCGTCGACTCAGCGCACGACGTCGCCGGCGTCTCCTGACACCCGGCGCAGCACCCGCATCGACCCGCACGCCTCGATCTCCGCGAAGTCGCCGCCGTCCAGCGCGCGCCGCCAGACGTCGTACGGTGCCTGTCCGCCGTCCTCCGCGGACGCGAACACGTCGTGGATCACCAGTCGTCCGTCCCGCCGCAGCCAGCGCGCCCAGCCGGTGTAGTCGGCCTGGGCGTGGATCTCGGCGTGACCGCCGTCGATGAAGAGCATCGACAGGGGCGTGCCCCACTGGCCGGAGACGGTCGTGGAGGCGCCGACCACCGCGACCACGTGCGTCTCGAGGCCCGCGCGGGCGAGGGCGCGTCGCAGGAACGGCAGCGTGTCCATCAGGCCGGTCTCCGGGTCGACCACCTCGGGGTCGTGATGCTCCCAGCCGGCCTGGTTCTCCTCCGAGCCGTGGTGGTGGTCGACGGTGAACGCGACCGCCTGCGGCCCGCCCACCGACCGCGCCGCCGCCCCGAGGTAGAGCGCCGACTTGCCGCAGTAGGTGCCCACCTCGAGCACCGGACCGAAGGGGAGGCACTCGCGGGCGACCCGGTACAGCATCAGCCCCTCGTCCTCCGGCATGAAGCCCTTGGTCTCCCGCACGATCGCCAGGAGGTCGTGCCGCGGGGCGGGGGAGTCGGGCACGCGACGACCCTAGCCAGGACGTCGTCCCGGCACTTGGAGAATCACCACTCGTTCGCTACAGTTCGCGTCGAGGGGAGTACTTCCCAACTCGCAGTCGGTCAGTACGGCGTCCCCAGTGACGTCTCGGCTGTGGGCCCGTCAGGGCGAAGGAGACCTCGGACCACGTCCGAGGAGTCGCCATGTCCGTCACTCTTGCCCCGCTCGCTGCCACCGAGAGCGCCACGCTGGACAGCATCGGCAGCCCGATGCTGTGGACCGCCGCCATCGTCGGTGTCCTGGCCCTGCTCGCCCTGGACTTCTTGATCACCCGCCGCCCGCACGACGTCTCCATGAAGGAGGCGCTCGCCTGGTCGGCGTTCTACGTCGCACTCCCGCTTGCCTTCGGCGGCTACGTCTGGTCGCAGCACGGCTCCGAGCGCGGAGTGGAGTACTACACCGGCTACCTGGTCGAGAAGTCGCTCAGCGTCGACAACCTCTTCGTCTTCATGCTGCTGCTGACGGCGTTCGCGGTGCCCCGGGCTCTTCAGCAACGGGTACTCCTCTACGGCATCATCGGCGCGCTGGTGCTCCGTGGCATCTTCATCGCTGTCGGCGCGGCGGCCCTGTCGGCGTTCGACTTCTTCTTCCTGTTGTTCGGGCTGATCCTGGTGGCCACCGCCGTGAAGATCCTGCGGGACGCCCTCGCCGGCAAGGACCACGCCGTCGACATCGACCAGCTCCGCAGCGTACGCCTCCTGCGCCGCTTCTTCCCGGTCACCGGCGAGTATCACGGCACGCGGATGACGGCGCGTCTCGACGGCCGCCGGGCGCTGACGCCGTTGGCCCTGGTGGTGGCGGCGGTGCTCGCCACGGACATCGTGTTCGCGGTCGACTCGGTGCCGGCCGTCTACGGCATCACCAGCGACCCCTACCTGGTCTTCGTCACCAACGCGTTCGCGCTGTTGGGCCTGCGGGCGCTGTACTTCGTCCTCGAAGGTGCACTGTCGTCGCTGGTCTACCTCGGCCACGGGCTGGCGGCGATCCTGGCCTTCATCGGCGCCAAGCTGGTGCTGCACTGGGCGCACCTGCGTTGGGACTCGATCCCTGAGATCCCGACGCTGATGTCGCTCGGGGTCGTGGTCGGCATCCTGGCCGCCACGGTGGCGGCCAGCCTGGTCGCCCGCCGGAGGCAGCGCGATCGGGAGCTCAGCTCGTCGGCTCGATGACGCCCGGCCCCTGCCTGGCGGACGTCGACCCCGGTGTCGCTTCACCATGTTCACTTGGTGGAGCCCCACATCACCCGTCGAACTCGGCTTGGTCAGTGACGTGTCATCAGGTTCACCTGGTGAAGCGACGCCCGGACGCGCTGGCGCGAGGCGGCGTCCGGCTGGACGCCGTGATCGTGGGTGAGGACCGCCCGGTAGTCGCCGCCTACCGATCCCGAGGCAGCCGGCCGCGCCCAGGAGGCCCGCAGGACGCCCGCAGAACGCGGAGTAGCCTCCGCCAGGTGCCGACACCGGAGCCCGTCCTCGTCGCACGACTCCGCGACGCCGGCTGCGTCTTCGCCGAGGAGGAGGCCACGCTGCTGGGCGCGGCGAGCGACGACCCTGGCGTGGTCGAGGCGCTGGTGGCCCGACGGGTTGCCGGCGAGCCGCTCGAGCACCTGTTGGGCTGGGCGCAGTTCGCCGGCCTGCGGGTGCTGGTCGGGCCAGGGGTGTTCGTGCCGCGGCGTCGCACCGAGCACCTCCTCGACCAGGCGACGGCCCGGCTCGCCGGTCGCAGCGGGCCGGTGGTCGTGGACCTGTGCTGCGGCTCCGGGGCGATCGCACTGGCCCTGGCGGCCCGGGTCTCCCTCGGTGAGCTGCACGCCGCCGACGTCGACCCGGCCGCCGTCGCCTGCGCCCGCCTCAACCTCGGCTCGGCTGGCGGCAGCGTCCACGAGGGCGACCTCCTCGACGCCCTGCCGTCCCGCCTGCGCGGTCGCGTCGACGTGCTGGTCGCCAACGTCCCCTACGTGCCCACGCCCGCACTCGCGACGATGCCGCCGGAGGCCCGCGACCACGAGCCCCGCGTGGCGCTCGACGGCGGCGCCGACGGCCTCGACGTCGTACGCCGGGTGGCCGCGGCGGTGGCGTCGTGGCTGGTCCCGGGGGGCTGGGTGCTGGTGGAGACGAGCGCGGCGCAGGCGCCGCCGGCAGCGGCCCTGTTCAGAGCGGCCGGCCTCGACCCCGTCGTGGAGGTCGCCGCTGACGGCACCCACGTCGTCGCGGCACGCTCCCGGCGCGCGGGCACCGCCTCCGGATGCTAGGAGACGGCCCACCCGGGACCTGGCAAGGTGCGGGGATGGAGCCGTGGCCGACCGATCCGAAGTCCGTCCTCGTCCGCTACCTCCAGGTGGCCCGCGACGCGGTGCTCTGGAAGCTCGAGGGCCTCTCGGAGTACGACGCGCGCCGCCCGCTCACCCCGACAGGCACCAACCTGCTCGGCCTGGTCAAGCACCTTGCCAGCGTGGAGGCCGGCTACTTCGGGGAGACCTTCGGGCGGCCGTGGCCGGAGCCGCTGCCCTGGCACGACGACGACGCCGACCCGAACGCGGACATGTGGGCCACGCCCGACGAGAGCCGCGAGGACGTGGTCAGCTTCTATCGGGCGGTCTGGGCGCACGCAGCCGAGACCTTCGCGACCCTCGACCTCGACGCACCCGGCCGGGTGCCGTGGTGGCCACCCGAGCGCGCCGAGGTGTCCCTGCACACGATCCTCGTGCACCTGGTTGCTGAGACCCACCGGCACGCGGGCCACGCCGACATCCTGCGCGAGTCGATCGACCGTGGGGCGGGCCTTCGCGAGGGGACTTCGAACCTGCCCGAGGACTATGACTGGGGCGCACACCGAAGCCGGGTCGAGCAGGACGCCCGCAGAGCCGCGGACCGTCACGGCGGACCGCGTACGGTGTCCCCATGAGCCGGATCGTGACCGATCAGCAGGGTCGACCCGTCAGCGCGGTGCTGGCGATCGTCGTCGCCGTCCTCAGCGGCGGCTACATGCTGCCCTGGGCCATCGCGGCCCTGCGCGGCAACGCCAACACCTGGCGGGTGTTCTGGGTCAACCTGCTGCTCGGGTGGACCGTCATCGGCTGGATCGTGGCGCTGGTGATGTCGATCCGGGAGCACCGGGTCCTCGGGATCCGCTGACCGGCGCGAAAGTCGGTGGCGTGCCGACGTCCCGACGGCCACGCTGCGCGCGTGGAGCTGCGTGAGTTCGGACCCGATGATGCCGGGGCGATCCAGACGTTCGTCGACATCGACAATGCCGGGCACGTAGACGCGCCCTGGCAGCACCCGGCCACCGCCGTCCGGCGCGAGATGATCATGCGGTACGGCTGGGACGGCGACCTCGACCCGCACTACCTGGCGTACGACGGCGGCCGCGCCGTGGGAGTGCTGACGGTCTCCACCAGCAGCTACGACAACCCGGAGCTGGCCTGGCTGGCGTTGGGCGTCCACCCCGACCGCCGCCGCCTCGGGCACGGCACGGCAATGCTGGCCGCGGCGACTCGGGTGTGCCAGGAGCTGGGCCGGCCGCTGATCGGCGTCGAAGGCTGGGAGAGCGAGCGGACCCGCGGCTTCGCCGCTGCCACCGGCTTCGAGCAGAAGTCCCGGTCCATCAACCGGCGTCAGCACCTGCGCGAGCTGCCCGAGGGGCTGATCGGAGGGCTGTGCGAGGAGGCCGGGAAGGAGGCCGGCGACTACGAGCTGGTCCGCCTGAGCGGCTACAGCCCCGACGCGCTGCTGGACGAGCTCGTCGAGATCACCGCCGCCATCAATGACGCCCCGCTCGACGACCTCGAGATCGAGGACGAGGTGTTCACCCCCGAGCGGATCCACGCCTACGAGCGGGCCCAGATCGAGGGCGGGTTCCGGCTCTACCGGGTGCTCGCTCGGCACCGTGGCACCGGCGAGCTGGCCGGCCATTTCGTGGTCACGGTCGCCAGCGAGGCTCCCACGATCGGCGACCAGCACGATACGGCCGTGGTGCGGCAGCATCGCGGCCACCGGCTGGGCCTGCTCCTCAAGGCCGACCTCGTGCGCTGGCTCGTCGGACCCGGCGGCAGCGAGCCGCAGCTGGCCACCATCGACACCTGGAACGCGGAGTCCAACGACCACATGGTCGGCATCAACGAGCGGCTCGACTACCGGATCATGGGCCGCACCCTGGAGTTCCAGCGCCGGGTGTGAAGACCTACCAGGTCGCGCTTCCTCGCCGGAGCTGCTCGGCGATCTCGGCAACCTCCGTCAGACCCCCCGACGCGACCGCCATCACCAGGTCGTGGGCCTCGTCGTTCGTCAGCGTCAGCCGCCTTCCGTTGACACCGAGGAACGCGATGGTCGCGGCCAGGGCCAGGCGCTTGTTGCCGTCCACCAACGCGTGGTTGTTCGCGATCGAATCAAGGAGCGCTGCGGCCTTCGTCTCCAGGTCCGGATAGGCGTCCTCACCAAAGACCGTGGTCTGGGGTCGCATCGCCGCTGACTCCAAGAGTCCGAGATCTCGCACGCCGGGTGGGCCGCTGAGGGCGCGTTCCGCGACATGGAGCAGATCGTCCAGGTCGAGGAAGATCACCGGCCGAGTCGCTCGAGCGCCTCGGCGTACTTCGCGAGCTCACTGTCGAGGACTCCGTCGAGGAGGGCTCGCTTCGACTGGCGTTCGAGGTACTCGGTGACGGCGCCGAGGGCGACGTCCTGCATCGAGCGCTTCTCGCGCGCTGCTTGGGCGCGAAGCGCGCGGGTCTGGTCCTCGTCGAGCCGCAGAGTCATCGCCACGAACAAAATGATACCACTTTCGGTATCACTGAAGTGTCAGCCCGGTGCTGACCGATCGGTGAGCACCAGCGGCGGCCCCTCGGCCTGGATCGCGACGGTGTGCTCGGCGTGGGCTCCGCGCGACCCGTCCTTGCTGCGGATGGTCCAGCCGTCCCCGTCGATGTAGATCTCGTCGGTCGTGTGCAGGAACCACGGCTCGATCGCGATCACCAGGCCGGCCTTGAGTGGGAAGCCACGACCGGGGCGGCCGTCGTTGGGCACGTGCGGGTCACCGTGCATGGTGCGGCCGACCCCGTGCCCGCCGAACTGCAGGTTGACCGACAGCCCCTCCGCGTGGGCGACCGACCCGATGGCGTGCGCGATGTCACCGATCCGGTTCCCGGCGACGGCAGCGGCGATCCCGGCATGGAGGGCTCGGGTGGCGGTGTCGATCAGGCGCAGGTCGCCCTCCCGGGGCGTGCCCACGACCAGGCTGACGGCCGAGTCGGAGACCCAGCCGTCGATGCTCGCGGCGAAGTCGAGGGAGAGCAGGTCGCCGTCCGCGAGCACGTAGTCGTGGGGGAGGCCGTGCAGGACCGCGTCGTTGACGGAGGTGCAAAGCACGTGGCCGAACGGAGACCCGCCGAACGAGGGGTGGTAGTCGAGGTAGCAGGACTCGGAACCGCGCTCCCGGATCATCCGGTGGGCCTCGGCGTCGAGCTCGAGCAGGTTGACCCCGACGTCGGCGACCTCGGTCAGCCGGGTGAGCACCTCGGCCACGAAGCGCCCCGAGGGTCGCATCTGCTCGATCTGGGCGGGGGTGCGGAGCTCGATCACCCGGCCAGGATAGGAGGTCGGGGTGCCGTCACCGAGCCCGGAGCGCCCCGAGCGATACGGTGTCAGGGCCGATCGCGGTCGAACAGCCACGCGGCGGCGTACGGCGCCAGGCGGACCGCCCCGTTCTCGACCCGTGGCGCGTGGTCGGTGATCGCCTCGTGCAGGCCGGGGGTGTGCAGGCCGAGCCAGTGCAGCACGTCGGCGTCCACCCAGCGCTCCTCGGCGGTCATGTTGTAGGCGCCCAGCAGCGGCCCGATCGGGTGTCTGCGCACCGCGAGCAGCACGCCGGGGTCGCGGGGGTCCCACACCTCGGTCGGCGACGCGGCGTGCAGGTGGGGGAGTCCGCGCCGGACGTCGACCAGCTCGCGCACCCCGGCGTTGAGACCGTGCTCGTCGGGTGGCACGGGCCACGGCATCCGCGGCCGGTGGACCCAGCGGTTGTCGCCCGCGTGGGCAGGGTCGTCGGCCCAGCCCGCGTCGTTGAGCAAGCCGAGCTCGTCGCCCATCCACAGCACCGGCACGCCGCCGAAGCCAAGGACCAACGCGTGCGCCAGCAGGATGCGCGGCACCGCGTCGGGGTCGCCGACCTGGAGTCCCGCCAGCGAGGCGAGGGAGCCCGAAATGCGGCGGTCGCCGGTGACGACGTTCTGCTGGAAGACCAGGCCACGGGCCCAGGAGCCGGGGAAGCCGCCGGAGTACCACTCCGAGAGGAATCGCCGGTGCGCGAACGGGTCGAGACCGACCTCCCAGGCGTCCTCGTCGGCGATCGCCCAGCCGATGTCGTCGTGGCAGCGCACGTAGGTGACCCAGGCCGTGGTGCTCGGCGGCTGCGGCAGCTGCTGCAGCGCCCGCGTGGCCAGCCGGGTGTCGCCCGAGGCCAGCATCGACCAGACCTGGACCATCAGGCCGTTGTGGTAGGCGAGGTCGCTGACCTTGCCGGCGTGCTCGCCGACGCCGAGGTACGCCGGCAGGTCGGCCGGGCCGACGATCGCCTCGGCCTTGAAGAGCACCGCCGGGCAGGCCATCCGGGCCACGGTGCGCAGCGCCTGGGTCAGGTCGTGCACCTCGGGCTGGTTCTGGCAGTTGGTGCCTATCCGCTTCCAGAGGAAGGCGATCGCGTCGAGGCGGAAGACCTCGACCCCGAGGTTGGCGAGCGTGACGATGATGTCGGCGTACTCGCACAGCACGGAGGGGTTCGCCCAGTTGACGTCCCATTGGTAGTCGTTGAACGTGGTCCAGACCCAGCCGGCCAGGTCGTCGTCCCAGGTGAAGTTGCCGGGAGCGAAGTCCGGGAAGACCTCCGGCAGGCTCGCCTCGTAGGCGTCGGGGACCGCGCGATTGTCGTAGACGTGGAAGTAGGCGCGCTTCTCGGCATCACCTGCGCAGGCCTCCTGCGCCCACGCGTGCTCACGGGCGACATGGTTGAGCACCAGGTCCAGGCACAGGCTGATGCCCCGCCCGCGCAAGGTGGTGGCGAGATCGCGCAGGTCATCGGTGCTGCCGAGGTCGGCACGCACCGAGCGGTAGTCCTGCACGGCGTAGCCGCCGTCGTTCGGTGCCGGCCGCGGGGTCAGCAGCGGCATCAGGTGCAGGTAGCCGACGCCGAGACCGGCCAGGTAGTCGGCGCGTTCGCCGACGCCGGCCAGCGTGCCGGCGAACCGGTCGGCGTACGCGGCGTACCCGATCATCGAGGATCGCTGGAACCAGTCTGGCTCGTGCAGCCGCTGCTCGTCGAGGGCCACCAGGTCGTCGGGCCGGGCGGCGTGGCCGGTCCGCGCGATGGTGACGAGGCGGTCGGCGACCTGCTCGGCGGCCTCGCCGCCGTACACCCGCGACAGGCACGAGACGAGGTCGGGTCGCCACTGGGCCACCCGGTTCTCGAACGGGTCCTGCGCTCGCCTGGCCCTGGTCACGCGGACAGTATGGCCAACCGGCTAGTCTGGTCGCCCGTGCCGACCACCGAGACCTCCTACGTGCTGCCGGTCATTGAGGTCGTCGAGGAGACCGCGGACACCCGGTCGATCGCCCTGGCGGTCCCCGAGGGGCTCCGGGAGGCGTTCGCCTTCCGGCCCGGCCAGTTCCTGACGGTGGCCGTGCCCAGCGAGCAGACGGGTCTGGTGGCCCGGTGCTACTCCCTGTCGTCGTCGCCGCTGGAGATGCGGACCGTGGTGTTCACGGTGAAGCGCACGCCCGAGGGTTATGGGTCGAGGTGGATCCACGACCACGTACGGGTCGGCGACACGATGCGGGTCCTGGTGCCGTCGGGGATATTCACCCCGACCTCGCTCGATGACGACCTGATCCTCTTCGGCGCCGGGTCGGGCGTGACCCCGCTGATGTCGATCATCCGAACCGTGCTGGCCCCGGTCGAGGACGGCGGCGGCACCGGACGGCTCGTGCTTCTCTACGCCAACCGGGACGCCGGTTCGGTGATCTTCGCCGGCGCGCTGGCCGACCTGGTGGCCGCCCACCCGGAGCGGCTCGAGGTCGTGCACTGGCTCGAGGACGAACGGGGACTACCGAACGACGAACAAATCCGGGACTTCGCGTCGTCGTACGTCACATGGCACTCCTTCTGCTGCGGTCCGACGCCGTTCATGGCGACGGTGGCCGGAGCCCTGCGCGAGATCGGGTTCCCGCGCGCGCGGCGGCACCAGGAGAAGTTCGTGTCGCTGGGCGGCAACCCGTTCGGCGACCTACCGGCGCCCGCGCCGTGAGCTTAGAATTACATCGGTGTAGTTGTCGCGAGTCTCTTGCGGTGTGACTGGTGTGACTGGTGTGATTCCTGAGTCTTCCCATAAAGGCACCCTTTTCCCGTCGTCCCCAGGAGTGTTCCCGTGGGTTCCCCAACCCAGGCTGTCCCCGTAGTCCCCGCGCCGAGCGCCGCCACCGTCGTGCGCCGTCGCGTCGCGGGCTTGGCCCAGCTCGCCCTGCCCCTGGTCCTCGCGACGGCCCTGGCGGTCGCCGCCCTGTCGGCGCCCAGCGCCATGAACCCCGCACCCGCGCCGGCCCTGGAGCTCCGCGCCCAGCAGCTCCCGTCGGCGCAGCTGACGACCTTCACCCTCAACGTGTGCTTCTGCCTCAGTGCCGCGGAGGCCGAGGCTGACATGGTCCGGGCCTTCGGCCTCGGCGACGTGGGCGGCTTCCAGGAGTTCTCCGACCTCGAGGACCGCCAGACGCTGATCCGGCTCGCGACCGAGCGCGACTGGGGCTGGTGGATGCCGGCCGTCGGCGGCGGCGAGACCATCCCCGTGGTCTGGAACCGCGCCCGCTTCCGGCTGATCGATGGCCAGACCATCAAGACCCACGACGCGATCACCGACGTGACGCCCGCGCGCTACATCAACGTCGTCCGGCTGCGCGAGATCGCCACCGGCAAGATCTTCGGCGTCATCAACACCCACACGATCGCGCAGGCCTCCTTCGACGCGCAGCTCAGTGACCCGCAGCGGATCCCGCTCCTGCGCCAGCACCTGAAGATGCTCCGCGACTCGATCGTGAGTCTCTTCGCCACCACCGAGCACGTCTTCGCGATGGGTGACCTCAACGTCAACTACCTCGCGGACCGGGTGCGCCAGAACGAGGGGCTGCCCACGTCGGCACTGGGGGACGTGGTCAACTTCGACATGCCGCTGACCGGCTCGCGGGGCAAGACCTCGCTGCTGGACTACGGCATGACCGTCAAGGAGAACGGCGGTTTCAAGCTGCTCGGCTCGCGGATCGAGTACGGCTTCGCCTCCGATCACGACGCGGTGGTCTTCAGCTACGGCACCGTCGACCTGTTCGCCACCGGCGGTGTCTTCAACCGGCCGACCGGCACCGCCTCCGAGCGCGACGAGGTGGTCTCCCGGGCGGTCCGCGCGGTCGGCAACACCGAGCCGGGTGCTCGCGTGCGGCTGGCGGTCCAGCGGCTCGACGACATGGACCTGATGCGGGCGCTGCTCGCCGCCCAGGCCCGCGGCGTCGCGGTCCAGGTGATCCTGGCCGAGGGCACCGGCACGTACGCCGAGCAGACGCTGGCCACGGCGCTGGGCGTCGACACGCTCCAGCCGTCCTGGTTGAAGAAGTGCGTCGGCAGCTGCCTGGGCGGGGCGGGCAAGCAGGAGGCCAACTTCTTGCTGGTCAGCCGCTCCGGCGGGGCGACCGAGGTCAGCCTGGCTCTCGGGAGCACGCTGCAGGGCCGGACCGGCCAGCGTTGGACGGACGGCTTCATGTCCACCGACACCTACGTCTACACCGGCTACGACCAGACCTTCGAGCTGATGGCCCTGGACACCACCGACCCGCGGTCGTCGCGCCGGGTGTCGTGGGGCCCGTCGTACGCCGCCCAGCTCTACCCCCTGGCCGAGGGCACCAAGGACCCGATGCTGCGCAGTCTCAAGGCGGTGCGCTGCAAGACCGGCAAGAACGTGGTCCGGGCCGTCGTCCGCAGCTGGTCGGGGGAGCGCGGCCAGGCGCTGGCCACGCACCTCGGCAAGCTCGAGGAGCAGGGCTGCGACGTCCGCGTCGTCCTCGGCAAGCAGGCGCAGTCGAAGATCCAGAAGCTGCTCACGCAGGCCAAGATCACCACGCAGCGTCGCCCGGTCGAGCAGAACGTGCTCTTCGTGAAGGGCCGTTACGGCAAGTCCCAGGTGACCCGCGCGTGGGTCGGCGGCCCCGGCTGGACGGACAAGTCGCTCGCCAGCGACGGCGTCACCCTGATCGTGAACGACCAGGCGGCCAATGGCTACCTGCAGTCGTTCTACCGGGTCTTCAAGGGCAAGTAGCGCCTGCTCGCACCATGGCGGTGTGCTCGGGGTCGGCGTCCGTCGGGGATGCCGACCCCGGGCTGCGTCTGAGCGGGTCCGGGCTACCAGCCGCGCTCGCGCCACTCCGCCAGGTGCGGTCGTTCGTGGCCAAGCTGCCCGTCGTCGCCGTGGCCGGGGTAGAACCACGTCTCGTCGGGGAGCGTGCCGAAGACCTTGGACTCCACCTCGTCGATGAGCTGCAGGAACGCGTCCGCGTCGCCGAAGGTGTTGCCGACCCCACCGGGGAAGAGCGAGTCGCCGGTGAACAGGTGCGGGTGCCCCTCGGGGTCGTCGTACCGCAGGGCGATGGAGCCGGGCGTGTGGCCGGCGAGCGCGATCACCGACAGCTCACAGGTGCCGACGGCCACGGTGTCACCGTGCTCGAGTCGGCGGGTGACCGCGACGCCGGTCTGCTCGGTGATCGCGTCCGCGTCGGGGGTGCCGGCGAGCACGTCGGCGCCGGTGGCGGCGACGACCTCCGAGAGAGCCCGGTGGTGGTCCCAGTGCTGGTGGGTGGTGACCACGGAGACCAGGCCCGGGTCGCCGATCAGCCCGAGGATGCTGGGTGCGTCGTCGGCCGCGTCGACGAGCACCTGGTCGCCGGTCTCCGCGCAGCGCAGCAGGTAGCAGTTGTTGGCCATCTTCGGATCCACGGCGAGCTTGGTGATGGTCAGGCCGCCGAGGCGGCGTACGGCGGGCTCGCCGCCGGCCGTGACCGAGCCGGTGTAGACAGGAGAGGAGGTCATGCTCGGAACCCTAGTGCGGCACCAGTCAGCGCCAGGGGCCGAGCTCGGGCAGGGCGGGGTCCGCGGTGAGGCCCTCGCCGGAGCCCCGGCCGAGCAGCCACCAGGTCAGGTCGGTGCGGCTGCCGGACACGAGTGGGCCCGCGCCGCCCCCGACCGGCACGTCGCCGTCGGGGGTCCGCAGCATCAGCGCCCCGCCGGCAGAGTCGCCCTCGCTCCGGTCCCGGACCACCCGGTTGAACACCTTGTCGAGGAACCCCTCCGGCCAGTCGGCGGGTCCGTAGCCGGTCCCGAGGTCGCCGTGGTGGATCTCCACCTCACGCAGCCGCATGCCGGGGATCGCGATCCGGTTGACGATCTGCCCGCCGCCGGCGAGTCGGCGGAACTCCCCGGCCCAGCCACCCTCGGGGACCGCGACCACGGCCTCCTGGAAGACGGCGCAGCTCGCCAGGAAGCGTTCCCGGAGCTCGCCGCCGTCGGCCTGCGCCAGCTCCTCGATGTCGGCGTCGCGCTGCTCCTGCGAGCGGTACATCGGGACGTCGACACCCTCGACCACCCCGCGCAGCACACCGTCCAGCGCCTCCGCGTTGAGCGTGAGATGAGCCACCACGTGCGCGAGCGACCAGCCCGGCAGCGCGGACGGCTCAGCGAGCGCGGCGGCGTCGAGGGCGTCGACGCTGCGCACCAGGCGCGCGGTGGCTTCCGCCAGGTCATCGAGGGGCACGTCGGCTGTCATGGGCACATCGTCGCCCATCGGGACGCGGCGGTCGGGAAATGGGGGCTGTCGGTGCTGCGTGAGAGGCTGGAAACGTGGCAGACCAGCTCATCATCCGAGGTGCCCGCGAGCACAACCTCAAGGACGTCTCCCTCGATCTCCCGCGCGACTCCCTGATCGTCTTCACCGGTCTGTCGGGGTCGGGCAAGTCGTCGCTCGCCTTCGACACCATCTTCGCGGAGGGCCAGCGCCGCTACGTCGAGTCCCTCTCGGCCTACGCCCGGCAGTTCCTCGGCCAGATGGACAAGCCCGACGTGGACTTCATCGAGGGCCTCTCCCCGGCGGTCTCGATCGACCAGAAGTCCACGTCCAAGAACCCTCGCTCCACGGTCGGCACGATCACCGAGGTCTACGACTACCTCCGCCTGCTCTACGCCCGCGCCGGCCGGCCGCACTGCCCGGCCTGCGGTGCCCCGATCGAGCGGCAGACCCCGCAGCAGATCGTCGACCGGGTCATGGCGCTCGAGGACGGCGCCCGCTTCCAGGTGCTCGCCCCGGTCATCCGCGGCCGCAAGGGGGAGTACGTCGAGCTGTTCCGCCAGCTCCAGACCCAAGGCTTCTCCCGGGCCCGGGTCAACGGCGAGATCTTCTCCCTCGAGGAGCCACCCACCCTCGACAAGCAGAAGAAGCACACCATCGAGGTGGTCGTCGACCGGCTCGCGGTGAAGGCGTCCTCCAAGCGACGGCTGACAGACTCGGTCGAGACCGCGCTCAACCTCGCCGGCGGCCTCGTGGTCTTCGACTTCGTCGACCGGGGGAGCCGCGACCGCGACCGCGAGCTGAAGTTCTCCGAGAAGATGGCGTGCCCCAACGACCACCCCATCGAGACCGACGACCTCGAGCCGCGGTCCTTCTCCTTCAACTCGCCCTTCGGCGCCTGCTCCGAGTGCCACGGTCTCGGCACCCGGATGGAGGTCGACCCCGAGCTGGTCGTCCCCAACCCGGGCGCGACGCTGGGGGAGGGCGCCATTGCGCCGTGGAGCAGCGCTCACGTCTTCGACTACTTCCTCAAGCTGCTGGGCGCCCTCGGCGAAGAGCTCGGCTTCGACCTCAACACCCCGTGGGAGGACCTCACGCCCAAGGCGCAGCGGTCCATCCTGGGCGGTCACTCGACCAAGGTGCATGTGGTCACCACCAACCGCTACGGCCGCAAGCGCGCCTACTACGCCGAGTTCGAGGGCGTGCAGGGCTACATCGAGCGCCGCCATCGCGAGGCCGAGTCCGACACGAGCCGCGAGCGCTTCGAGGGGTTCATGCGCGAGGTGCCGTGCCCGGCCTGCCAGGGCAGCCGGCTCCGCCCGGTCTCCCGTGCGGTGACGCTGCCCGGCCCCGGCGGCGACCGCAACATCGCCGAGGTCTGCTCCCTGCCGATCAACGAGGCCGCCGACTTCCTGCGCGGCCTCGATCTGAGCACCCGCGAGCGCCAGATCGGCGAGCGGGTGCTCAAGGAGATCCAGGAGCGCCTCAACTTCCTGCTCGACGTCGGCCTCGACTACCTCTCCCTCGACCGCCCCTCGGGCTCGCTGTCGGGCGGCGAGGCGCAGCGGATCCGGCTGGCGACCCAGATCGGCGCCGGCCTTGTCGGCGTGCTCTACGTCCTCGACGAGCCGTCGATCGGGCTGCACCAGCGCGACAACAGACGGCTCATCGAGACCCTGGTCCGGCTCAAGGAGCTCGGCAACACCCTGATCGTGGTGGAGCACGACGAGGAGACGATCCGGGTCGCCGACTGGGTCGTCGACATCGGTCCGGGCGCCGGCGAGCACGGCGGCCAGGTCGTCCACAGCGGCTCCGTGCAGGGGCTGCTCGACCACCCCGACTCGTTGACCGGCCACTACCTCTCGGGCCGCCGCGAGATCCCGACCCCCGCCGTACGCCGCCCGCGGACCAAGAACCGCCAGCTCGTCGTGCACGGGGCCCGCGAGCACAACCTCCAAGACGTCACGGTCGCGTTCCCGCTCGGGCTGTTCGTGGCCGTGACCGGGGTGTCCGGCTCCGGCAAGTCGACGCTGGTCAACGACATCCTCTACACCTCGCTGGCCAAGCAGATCTACAACGCCCGCACGGTCCCCGGCCGGCACACCACGATCTCCGGGGTCGAGCACGTCGACAAGGTCATCCACGTCGACCAGTCGCCGATCGGGCGCACGCCACGCTCCAACCCGGCGACCTACACCGGTGTCTTCGACCACGTGCGCAAGCTCTTCGCGTCCACCCCGGAGGCCAAGATGCGCGGCTACCTCCAGGGCCGGTTCTCCTTCAACGTCAAGGGCGGCCGTTGCGAGGCGTGCGCCGGCGACGGCACCATCAAGATCGAGATGAACTTCCTGCCCGACGTCTACGTCCCGTGCGAGGTGTGCCACGGCGCGCGCTACAACCGCGAGACGCTCGAGGTCCACTACAAGGGCAAGACCGTCGCCGAGGTCCTCGACATGCCGATCGAGGAGGCCGCGGAGTTCTTCGCCGCAGTCCCCGCGATCTCCCGGCACATGAAGACGCTGTGCGAGGTCGGGCTCGGCTACGTCCGGCTCGGCCAGCCCGCCACCACGCTGTCCGGCGGCGAGGCGCAGCGCGTCAAGCTCTCCAGCGAGCTGCAGAAGCGCTCGACCGGACGCACCGTCTACGTCCTCGACGAGCCGACCACGGGCCTGCACTTCGAGGACATCCGCAAGCTGCTGCTGGTGCTCGGCCGACTGGTCGACCAGGGCAACACGGTGCTGGTCATCGAGCACAACCTCGACGTCATCAAGACCGCCGACTGGTTGGTCGACATGGGCCCCGAGGGCGGCTCACGCGGTGGCCTCGTGGTCGCGGAAGGCACACCCGAACAGGTCGCCGCCGACCCGGCCAGCCACACCGGTCGGTTCCTGGCCCCGATGCTCGAGGGTCGCGCGGCTACGGCGGCCAGGAAGCCGGCGGCGAAGAAGAAGGCGCCCGCCCGGAAGCCCGCGCCGAAGAAGAAGGCTGCTCCGAAGGGGGCGACGTCAGGCGTCGCTGGATAAGGTTTGGTCCTCAACAACCCGAGACCGAGGAGCAACCACCGTGGTATTCGACGACATCGTGGCCAGCACCGAGACCGGCGTGAGCCGACGTGTCGCCCTGCGCGGGGCGGCGGTCGCGGGCGTGGGGCTCCCGTTCCTGGTGGCGTGTGGCGAGGACGCCGGGTCGACCGCTACCCCCGAGCCGACCGCTGACTCGGGCACCAGCGGTGCGAGCGAGCCGTCAGGCGGCGGCGGCAGCTTCATCACCGCTGCCGACATCCCCGAGGGTGGGGGAGCGATCTTTGCCGACGAGGGCGTGGTCGTGACCCAGCCCGCCGCCGGTGAGTTCAAGGGTTTCACCAACATCTGCACCCACCAGGGGTGCCCGGTCTCCGACGTGACCGACACGATCAACTGCTCCTGTCACGGCAGCATGTTCTCGATCGAGGACGGCTCACCCCAGGGTGGTCCGGCCGCCTCGGCCCTGGCCGAGGTCGCGCTCACCGTGGACGGCGACTCGATCTCCCTGGCGTGACCAGGCGCTCGGCAGCCGGCGCCTGACCGCACGTCCTGGTGGCCGGCACATTGCTGTGCGGAGCCCGGGGGGTGGCGGCCCGTAGGGTTGTCACGTGCCCGTCCGCCCCACCCGATCGCCGCTCGGCTACCGTCCCGAGCCGGGCTCGATCCCCACCCAGCCAGGGGTCTACCGCTTCCGCGACGCCAGGGGCCGGGTCATCTACGTCGGCAAGGCGAAGAACCTCCGCGCCCGGCTGTCGTCGTACTTCCAGGACATCAGCGGGCTCCACCAGCGCACTGCCACCATGGTCACCAGCGCCGCGAGCGTCGACTGGACCACGGTGGACACCGAGGTCGAGGCACTCCAGCTGGAGTACTCCTGGATCAAGGAGTTCGACCCGCGCTTCAACGTGAAGTACCGCGACGACAAGTCCTACCCGTGGCTGGCGGTCACGGTGGGCGACGAGTTCCCCCGCGTGATGGTCGGTCGGGGAGCCAAGCGCAAGGGCGTGCGCTACTTCGGCCCCTACAGCCATGCCTGGGCGATCCGCGAGACGATGGACCTGCTGCTGCGGGTCTTCCCGATGCGGTCCTGCTCCAACGGGGTGTTCAAGCGCTCGGGCCAGATCGGGCGGCCCTGCCTGCTGGGCTACATCGGCAAGTGCGCGGCTCCCTGCGTCGGTGAGGTCAGCGCCGAGGAGCACCGCGAGATCGTCGACGACTTCTGCGACTTCATGGCCGGCAACACCAACGCCTTTACGCGTCGCATCGAGAAGCAGATGTACGCCGCGTCCGCGGCCGAGGACTTCGAGCGGGCGGCCCGGCTGCGCGACGATCTCGGGGCGCTCAACAAGGCCCTGGAGAAGCAGGCGGTGGTGCTGACGGACGGCACCGACGCCGATGTGATCGCGCTCGCCGAGGACCCGCTCGAGGTGGCCGTGCAGGTCTTCTACGTCCGCGGGGGCCGGATCCGGGGCCAGCGTGGCTGGGTGGCCGACCGGGTCGATGACGGTGACACCGCCGACCTGGTCGAGGGGTTCCTGCTCCAGCTCTACGGTGGGCTCAGCGATCAGGAGGGGGCGGAGTCGATCCCTCGTGAGGTGCTGGTGCCGGCGCTGCCGCCCGACGTGCCCACCCTGGAGACCCTGCTCTCCGACCTGCGGGGAAGCAAGGTGGGGATCCGGGTGCCGCAACGTGGTGACAAGAAGTCACTGCAGGGGACCGTCGCCCGCAATGCCGGGCAGGCGCTGGTGCTGCACAAGACCAGGCGGGCCTCCGACCTGACCACCCGCAACCGGGCCCTGGAGGAGATCCAGGTCGCCCTCGACCTCGACGAGGTGCCGTTGCGCATGGAGTGCTACGACATCTCCAACCTCCAGGGCACCGAGGTCGTGGCGTCGATGGTCGTCTTCGAGGACGGGCTGGCCCGCAAGAGCGAGTACCGCCGGTTCGTGATCAAGGGGGCGACCGCCGACGGTGAGGTCGGGCAGAACGATGTCGCCCACATGCACCAGGTCATCACGCGACGGTTCCGCCGGCTGCTGGACGAGCAGGCCCGCAGCACCGAGGTCGTCGGTGACAACGGCCCGATGCTGGTCGACCCGGAGACCGGCCGACCGCGCAAGTTCGCCTATGCCCCCGGGCTCGTGGTGGTCGACGGGGGCCTGCCGCAGGTCGCGGCGGCGCAGCGCGCGCTCACCGAGCTGGGCATCAACGACATCCCGGTCTGCGGACTGGCGAAGCGGTTGGAGGAGGTCTGGCTGCCCGACCAGGAGGACCCCGTCATCCTCGCCCGATCCAGCGAGGGCCTCTACCTGCTCCAGCGGGTGCGCGACGAGGCCCACCGTTTCGCCATCACCCATCACCGGTCCCGCCGCTCGAAGTCGATGGTCGAGAGCCTGCTCGACGAGGTGCCCGGGCTGGGCGAGGTGCGGCGCAGGACGCTGCTCAAGCACTTCGGCTCGCTGAAGAAGCTGCGGCTCGCGAGCGTGGCGGAGCTGGCGATGGTGCCGGGCATCGGCGACCGCACCGCGACCGCGATCAAGGAAGCCGTCGCCCAGCTGCCCGGTGCGGGCCACACTGGTGCCGTCAACACCGCCACCGGCGAGATCCAGGAGTAGGGCCATGACCGAGCAGCCGGCCGACCCGACCGCGGGGGAGCTCGTGATCGTGACCGGGATGACCGGCGCGGGACGCAGCACCGCCGCCAAGGAGCTCGAGGACCTCGGCTTCTACGTGGTCGACAACATGCCGCCGAGCCTGGTCATCGACGTGGTGCGCTTGGTCGACGAGAGCCGCGGGGTGGAGCAGCCCATCGCGGTCGTGGTCGACGTGCGCTCCGGGTCGTTCTTCGACTCGCTCGAGGCGACCCGCGCGCAGGGTGCCATCGGGCGCCGCACCACGCTGCTGTTCCTCGAGGCGTCCGACGACGTGCTCGTCCGCCGCCAGGAGGCCGCCCGCCGACCCCATCCGCTGCAGGGCGACGGCCGGCTGCTCGACGGGCTGATGCGGGAGCGCAAGGTGCTCGAGGGGTTGCGCGGCGACGCCGACCTCGTCATCGACACCACCGACCTCAACGTCCACCAGCTGACCAAGCGGGTCGCCGACGCGTTCGGCAGCCCTCAGGCCACCCGGCTCAAGGTCACGATCGTGAGCTTCGGGTTCAAGTACGGCATCCCCGGCGACGCCGACTTCGTCGCCGACATGCGGTTCCTGCCCAACCCGCACTGGATCCCCGAGCTGCGCCCGCAGAGCGGCCGCGACGCCGCCGTGTCGTCGTACGTCCTGGCCCGGGACGGCGCCGAGGAGTTCCTGGACCGCTACGTGCCGCTCCTGGAGGCGGTGGCCGGCGGCTACCTCGCCGAGGGCAAGCGGTTCGTGACCGTGGCCATCGGGTGCACGGGCGGCAAGCACCGCAGCGTCGCCATGACCGAGGAGCTGACCGCCAGGCTGCGGGACCGCGGTTTCGACGCCCGGGCCGCCCACCGCGACCTGGGCCGGGAATGAGCCGGTGACGAGCGGCGCCCTGCCGCCGACCGGGCCCCGGGTGGTGGCCCTCGGCGGCGGCCACGGTCTGCACGCCTCGCTCTCCGCTCTGCGCCATGTCGCCACGAACCCGACCGCGGTCGTGACGGTGGCCGACAACGGTGGCTCCTCGGGTCGGCTCCGTGGCGAGTTCGGCGTGCTCCCGCCCGGCGACCTGAGGATGGCGCTGGCGGCGCTGTGCGGGGACAACGAGTGGGGCCAGACCTGGGAGCGTGTCCTTCAGCACCGGTTCGCGGGTGAGGGCCAGATGCGCGGCCACGTCGTGGGCAACCTGCTGATCGTGTCGTTGTGGGAGCTGCTCGGCGACCACGTCGCGGCGCTGGCCTGGGTGGCCCGCCTGCTCGGCGCCGAGGGCACCGTGCTCCCGATGGCCGTCACCCCGCTCGACATCACCGCCGAGGTGCGGGGCCTCGACGTCACGGACCGGGCCCGGCTCACCACCGTCCGCGGCCAGGTGGAGGTGGCGACCACCACCGGGGCCATCGTCTCGATCGCCCTCGATCCGCCCGACCCCACTGCGTGCCGCGAGGCCGTCGAGGCCGTCCGGTCGGCCGACTGGGTCGTGCTGGGTCCCGGCTCCTGGTACACCTCCGTGATCCCGCACCTGCTGGTCCCCGCCCTGCGCGAGGCGCTGGTCGAGACGGACGCGAGAGTGGTCGTCGTCCTCAACCTGGAGGGGCAGGCGGGGGAGACCCCCGGCTACGCCCCCGAGGACCACCTCGCCGCCCTGCACGAGCACGCCCCGGACCTCGTGATCCACACGGTCCTGGCCGACGAGGGCACCGTGGCGGACGCCCAGACCCTGGAGCAGGCCGTGGCCTCGTGGGGAGCCCGCCTGGAGGTCGCCGACGTAGCGGTCGACGACGGCTCGCCCCGGCACGACCCCCGCAAGCTCGCGGTCGCCTTCGACCGGATCCTGGCGGGCGATGTCCAGCCCGGCACCGGCCCCCGAGGGTGATTGACGCCCGTGGCAGGATCGGCCGCATGGCGATGACGGGACAGGTGAAGGCGGAGCTCGCGTCGACGCAGATCACCAAGACCTGCTGCCGCAAGGCCGAGGTCGCCACCATGCTGCGGTTCGCGGGGGGCCTGCATATCGTGAGCGGCCGGATCGTGGTGGAGGCCGAGCTCGACACCGGCGCGGCGGCCCGTCGCCTCCGCAAGGACATCGCGGACGTCTACGGCCATCCCTCCGACGTGGTGATGGTCCAGGGCAACGGTCTGCGCAAGGGCAGCCGCTACATCGTCCGGGTGGTCAAGGACGGCGAGGCCCTGGCCCGCCAGACCGGGCTGCTCGACCAACGTGGCCGTCCCGTGCGGGGCCTGCCGCCCACGGTGGTGTCCGGCGGCAGCTGCGACGCCGTGGCGGCTTGGCGCGGTGCCTTCCTCGCCCACGGCTCCCTCACCGAGCCCGGCCGGTCCTCCTCGATGGAGGTCACCTGCCCGGGCCCGGAGGCCGCCCTCGCCCTCGTCGGCGTCGCCCGGCGCCTCGGCATCCAGGGCAAGGCCCGCGAGGTGCGCGGCGTCGACCGGGTCGTGGTCCGCGACGGCGACGCCATCGGCGCCCTGCTCACCCGCCTCGGGGCCCACGAGTCCCTGATGGCCTGGGAGGAGCGCCGGATGCGCCGCGAGGTGCGCGCCACCGCCAATAGGCTGGCCAACTTCGACGACGCCAACCTGCGCCGCTCCGCCCGCGCCGCGGTCGCCGCCGGCGCCCGGGTCGAGCGGGCCCTGGAGATCCTCGGCGAGGAGGTCCCCGACCACTTGCGCCTCGCCGGCGACCTGCGTCTCGAGCACAAGCAGGCCTCGCTGGAGGAGCTCGGCCAGCTGCACGAGCCGGTGCTGACCAAGGACGCCATCGCCGGCCGCATCCGCCGTCTGCTGGCGATGGCCGACAAGCGCGCCGAGGACCTCGGCATCCCCGACACCGAGGCGTCCCTGACGCCCGAGATGCTCGCGGACGAGGGCTGACCGCACCCTCGGCCGACCCGGCCGTCCGGTCACCGGTACGTGCCCCGAGACGCGTCGGCGGCGCCGTACGCCCGCGATAGGGTCGTCACGTTGTGGCCGACCGCCAGTGGCGGTCGGCACCTGCCCCTAGCTAGGAGTCTCAGTGACTGTTCGTGTAGGCATCAACGGGTTCGGCCGGATCGGTCGGAACTTCTTCCGCGCCGTCCGCGCGTCCGGCGCCGACATCGAGATCGTCGGTGTCAACGACCTGACCGACAACGCCTCGTTGGCCCACCTGCTCAAGTTCGACTCGATCCTCGGGCGCCTCGACGCCGACGTGACCTCGGACGACACCTCGATCCGGGTCGGCGACCAGGTCATCGCCGCGTTCGCCGAGCACGACCCGGCCAACCTGAAGTGGGGTGAGCTCGACGTCGACGTGGTGGTGGAGTCGACCGGGTTCTTCACCGACGCCCTCAAGGCCCACGCTCACATCGACGCCGGCGCCAAGAAGGTCATCATCTCCGCGCCCGCGTCCAACGAGGACTTCACCGTGGTCATGGGGGTCAACCACCTCGACTACGACCCGGCCTCCCACCACGTCATCTCCAATGCCTCGTGCACGACCAACTGCTTGGCGCCGATGGCCAAGGCGCTCAACGACGATCTCGGCATCGTCAAGGGGCTGATGACGACAATCCACGCCTACACCGCCGACCAGAACCTGCTCGACAACATCCACAAGGACCCGCGCCGCGCCCGCGCGGCCGCCCTCAACGTGGTGCCCACCTCGACGGGTGCCGCCAAGGCCATCGGCCTGGTCATGCCCGAGCTCAAGGGCAAGCTCGACGGCTATGCCCTGCGCGTGCCCGTGCCCACCGGCTCGGCCACGGACCTCACCTTCGAGGCCGGCCGCGAGACGACCGTCGAGGAGGTCAACGCGATCGTCAAGGCGGCCGCCGAGGGTCCTCTCAAGGGCTTCCTGAGGTACTCCACCGACCCGATCGTCTCCTCCGACATCGTCACCGACCCGGCCTCGTGCATCTTCGACGCCCCGCTCACCAAGGTGATCGGCAACCAGGTCAAGGTCGTCGGCTGGTACGACAACGAGTGGGGCTACTCCAACCGGCTCGTCGACCTGATCGCCTACATCGGTGAGACCCTCTGAGGTGAGCGACGTCGACTCGCTGGGCGACCTGCGCGGCAAACGGGTCCTGGTCCGGTCGGACCTCAATGTGCCGCTCGACGGCCCCCCCGAGGGGAGGGTCATCACCGACGACGGCCGGATCCGGGCGAGCGTGCCCACGATCCGATCCCTGTCGGAGGCCGGGGCCAGGGTGATCGTGACCGCCCACCTCGGCCGTCCCAAGGGCGCGCCGGACCCGGCGTACTCCCTGGCGCCGGTGGCCGCCCGGCTCGGTGAGCTGCTCGGCCGCGAAGTCGCCTTCGCCACCGACACGGTCGGCCGGAGCGCGACGGAGACGGTGGACGGGCTCGGAGACGGCGATGTCGCCGTCCTCGAGAACGTCCGGTTCAACGACGAGGAGA
>Ga0136611_10000387_pt1 | contig 28477 bp, 26 predicted proteins | sample AntDrymUQ2232306_2_FD_106645 | JGI IMG/M metagenome (GOLD analysis project Ga0136611, IMG submission 106645) | Polar desert sand microbial communities from Dry Valleys, Antarctica - metaG UQ223 (23.06) | ecosystem: Environmental > Terrestrial > Soil > Desert | place: Antarctica: Dry Valley...
ACCGAAACAGACACCCCAGTCTGCACCCCCGACGCCCAACACGCTCAGGAACCACTCGGCTGGGGCGACCACATCTTCGCTCGCCCCGGCGAGCACCCCGAGGTGCTCTGCGATGCTGACCTGGGCTTTTGCCGGTGCCCCTGTTGGAACACCTTTCGAACCTGAAGCCGCAGGTCACAGTTCTGTTGGCGAGGCGTCGTCGCCTCAACCGCTGCTGAGGCAGGCTGCGCGAGCCGTACGTCAGTCCGAGATCGTTCGGCTAGGACTGACGGTTGAGCACGAGACGCGGGAGACCGCTGGCCGGGCGAGGTCAGTGGGACTTACACCAGTCGCACTTGGGCCGGCCACCATCGCCGGAGACCTTGTTGGCCGGGAGGATTCGTACCCCATCGGGGCAGACGGAGTCATCGTGGTAGGCATCCCGGTGGCCAGGATCGTCCTTCTCGGGGGTGGTCGTGTGGAACGGCTTCACTTTCATGACACCATCATGAACGACCGTGAAGCCAGAGTGGTAGATGCCCGCGGTATCACCGAGACAACGACGTGAGGCATCCACGATCCCGCCCCGTCGTCTGGCGCATGATTAAGCAGTGACCGACACCCCACCCACCGCCAGGGTCCCAACGACCGACATGCACGCCATGGTCGTCCGCATCCCGAAGACCTTGCACGCCGAGGCCGTACGAACAGCCATTGCCGAAGATCGGACGATGGCGCAGCTCGTCCGGCAAGCCCTTCGAATGTACCTCGGCCAGAACGGTCAGCAAGGGCCTCCGGCTCTGGTCTAACGAGAGACTCTAAATGACGGCCATCCGCGACCTGTTGAGATCGTGATAACGGCGTGCCGGAACCTGCCGAACCATTAACCTTGCGTCTCGGCAGGGAGTTCGGAGGGTCGCGTTGTAGCGTCGTATTACCGTTGCAACCGCAGCGGCACTGTTGATGACCAAGCTGGGGTGGATCGGATGCACAATCGAGCAATCCGGCGGGGACGGATCGACATCCTTGTGACGGCAAGCGACAACCTGGGCACTGGTTTAGTTATCGTCGAGATCAAGAACACTAACTGGAACGCGACTCCGGAGCACCGCGTGCCGATCAACCTGCGTCGCCATGTCGGGCAGGTCTGGGAGTACCTCGATCCGTTGCTGGATAGGGTGGAGGCAGGGGAATGGAGTTTCGTCCAAGGTGCCCTCCTCTACCCTAAACGGCCTGCGGACCCGGAACGGGCAGCCCTGCTCGACGTGATGGCCGACAAGCGGGGCATAGCCATCGTTTACGATGAGGAGATGCCGTAGTCCACCGGAGAAACCAGACCGCCCCGACGGCAGGGACGCCGTGCAGGGGTCAAGCGACACCACGACCCGTCGCAACTGCTCCGCAGACCCTCACTCTATATGCTACATGTGCAAGGCCAAGATCACCACGGACGGTGCTTGGACAGCCAGAGACCCGGCTGGATGTCGACGAGGAGCGGCCCGAGGATGCTCATCCGCATGAGGTGCCAACTCATGATCAGTAGCCCGAGGCCGAGCACGAACTGGAGGAGAGCTACGGGGAGACTGGCTTCGTCGCGGGAGCACGGCATGCGGACACGGTACCGAGGCGCGTGACAGCGAACGCCTAGGCCGCTGGGCAAGGGATCCCCTGAGGGAACCAACTTGCATCCGTGTAGTTCAGCAGTAGCCTCGATCCCCGTGGGTCGGCATCCGGTCAGCCACGAGGTGGCCGCCTGCTTCGCGAGCTTCTTCACGGGAGGAGCTGGACCGACCCACAGCCGTCTGACGACGGTGTTCGACCGTGCGGGCTATGGGCACGCCGCGCCCTACCGGCCGCCAGAGCTGGAACCCAACAAGGAGAGCCGGGTACGGGACACGGTCTTGGCGGCTGAGAAGGATACGAAGAACGCCCGGTCTCTGGTTGACCGCCTGCTGGCAGAACTGCGAGCGTCGAGGTACTTCGTGGCTGACGTTCGGTCGCCCGAGACCGAGCGTCACCGCCGAGACTCGGTGCGCGACCTGCAGCGCGCCTTCGCTCACATCGACTGGGAGCTGACCGACGAGGGCGACTTGCGTCCCGGCGTGGGTGTCGTGATCACAGCCGCCGCTGGCCGACCGGCGATCGAGGAGCAGCTCGCTCGGCTCCGCAAGTCGACTCACGACCCGGCGCTCTTACTGGGCACGGCCAAGGACATGATGGAGTCGACGGCTAAGTATGTCCTGGAAGAGTTCGGGTGCACCTACTCGGAGAAGATGAGCTTCAACGATCTCTGGTACCTCGCCCGGGATCGCCTGGGCATTCACCCGAAGCAGATCGACGTCACCAAGAATGGCGGGGAACCCGTCAGAACGATCCTGCAGTCCTCCTGGGCGATCGCTGAGCAAGTCAACAAGCTGCGAGGTACAGATGGCACAGGCCACGGTCGAACGTTACTCAGCGCAGTGACCCCGAGACCGCCCTGTTGGTTGTGCGAGAGGCATGCAGCGTGGTGCAGTTCACACTAGCGACTCTTGATCGACAGTTCGGTCGCTGACGGGACCATCTGTAGCCACGCCTCGCTCGGTCGACCGCCTGCCCGATGACATTGAAGCCCTAAAGGAGCTCGCTATGACGACAGGCACATTTTTTATCCGCAACGTGATTATTCACGATGTCCCAAAGTCTCCAAAAGGGTCCGACAGCGAGCCGATATTGTCGGAGGCTCCTAGTCTGCTCGATGACCGAAATCGGAATCACTTTCGGGAGCGGATTGCACGGACGCTGAGTGACGCCGCCTTTCCAATCGAATATGACCCGAACCTCCGGTCCCCGGTGCCGGGATTGATAGTCGACTACTTCACGTCGACTCCCAACGAAGACCGGTTCGTCAGGCTTTCCCGAGATATGGCAAATCACCTACACTCACTCCACACCGGAGCGACGTCTGCTGGGCTGCTTGCCGTCATCGAAGCCGTGGATCCGTCCGGAGAGGGTGGTGCCCGCCGACTGGTCTTGCTCAAGTTAGAAAAAGAGGCTGGGATCGAGGTGACGCAAACCAAGACGCCAGATGGGCGGGCTACGTTCGCCGTTGAGGTGCTGGAAACGACGCTCAACGAGCGCACTCGGGTGTTCAAGGCAGCAATATTCTCGCCCGCCCTTCAGTTGGCGGAGATAGCCGGCCGAGCTTCCGACAACCAACGTACCGGCCAGTTCGGTGACGAGATCTCCGATTTCTTCCTCAAGTTCTTGGGATGTCGCCATCGAACGGATCCCGCCCGATCAACGGCGAACTTTGTGGATCGTCTTCAGACTTTGCTAAACAATCGGGTAAGCGCCGACCGTCGTATCCCAGTTCAAACAGCACTACTTGCCGAATTGGCATCTGAAGAGCGATTTATCTCTCCGACTGATTTCGCCGACCGGTACCTTGAACCTGGAGTCCGCGACGAGTTCTTGGAGCCTTTCCATGCGAGCGACGGTTCGATATCGTCGTTCGAGAAGGACAACAGCCTTGTTGACGAAGCCCTCGCCAAGATCGTCTATTTCTTTGAGAATGGACTCATCCTCACCGGTAGCCCAGACGCCATGCAGCAAGTCGAATACAGCGACTCGCTGGGAGCGTGGATTATTCCTAGCGAGCGTACGAGAGTCGAAGCAAAGCCGATCCTCAAGCGCGCCCGCAAATAGATTTAGGGTGACGCCCTACCTGGAGGTACAGGAGCAATATGCCCTCCTATACCCAACTTACAGGGCGCTCTCGGAATGGGTTAGTGTTCGCTTGTCCGAGATCGCTCGCGGCTGCGGGGTCCAGGCAACGATCAGCGGACGCGCCAAGGAACCAGCGAGCTTCCTTGGGAAGGCCTTCCTCAGAGGAAAGCCCTATGAGGATCCGATGCGGGAGATTCAAGATAAGGCGGCGGTGCGGGCCGTCGTTCCAGACGTAGACGCACGGCAACGTCTGGGGGTAAGTGTTGAAGCCGGTTTTGATATTGTTTCTCGTGAGGACGCAAGCGACAGGCTGGCACCTGACCATCTCGGCTATCTTGGCGTGCATTACATCGTAAAACCCATTGCCGGGGATCTCACTCCCGAACAGTTCTTCCTGGCGAATCGGGAATGTGAGATTCAGGTCCACACCCTGGCACAGACGGCTTGGGCAACGAACGCCCACGGCCTGCTCTACAAGTCGGTGTCTCAGCCTGATGCTAGGCTGAGCCGCCGAATTAATCGATTGGTTGCGCTTGTGGAACTCTTTGATCAGGAGATGGCAGAGGTTCGACGAACAATGGAGGAGGATCCAGCATACCGGGATCTGAAGATCCTCGCCATCTTGAAGCGCTTTTATCTTCCTCTTGCGGTCCAACCCGATAGTAGCGACGAACTGTCGCTTACAATTCTTCCGGTGGTGCGCAGTTCATACTCGGCGGAGGAAACGGAAAACTTTGAACCGTTGATGGCAGCCTACATCGCGTCATCCGGTCCAACCTTGCGGGAGATCTTGACAAGCTACGCCGACGACTCGCGCAGGAGTCCACTCCTCTTTCAGCCCGAAGTAATCGCAATCGCAGAGCGGCTGAGCCAACGGCCTCGCCTCCTCAGGAGTCTCTGGGACATGACGCTCGATCCCGCTCTCCTGACTCGGCTTTCCGATGCGCTTGGAGCACCAGCGTAAGAGCCCGGCATCCCCCCTGTGAGGAGCGCAGAGATCGATCTCTGGCCACGGACGTGCTCGTGAACACCGGATGTTCAGAGGCCATCCGCCGGAGTGTCTCGCGCAAGACATACGCTTCGGCGGCATGAGGAAGCGGTCGACCGTCGAGGAAGGCCGTACCCTCCTCGACCTCTTCGCTGGTGCCGGTGGTATCTCAGAGGGTTTCCGCCATGCTGGTTGGCGACCGGTGGCTGGTTCGGACATCGATCCTGATGCTTGTGCGACCTACGAGCGCAACCACCCTGAGTCCGTTGCGCTCTGGGGGGACATCCGCAACCGAGCACTACGTCGTCAGCTCCTGGACGTCGGAGCGGGTGTTGACGTTGTCGCCGGAGGCCCGCCGTGCCAGGGCTTCTCCCAGGTACGAAGTCACTCTCGTCTCATCGACGACCCCAAGAACAGCCTCTACCGGGAGTTCGTCGGCCTGGTACGGCGTCTGGAACCGAGGGCGTTCGTCATGGAGAACGTGCCCGGCATGGCCCAGATGGGCGTCAAGGAGCAGGTTGAGGCCGACCTCTCCCTCGGTGGCCGCTACCGCGTGCGGCCGACGCTCGTTGATGCCGCTGACTTCGGCGTGCCCCAGACCCGGAAGCGGCTGGTGTTCATCGGCTTCCATCGGGATCTCGGGGTCGAACCTCCGCAGCTGGCGGGCAGCGGAGCAACGCAAACGATCTGGCTGACTCCTTCCGCTCCGGAGGGTCGAACACTGGCGAGCTGTGGCGAGCACCTGCTGGAACGGCTGGCCGATCCATGGGACGACGGTCTGGTGACGGTGGAGCAGGCGATCGGCGATCTGGCTGGGTTGGAGCCAAGCGGTTACCGGGCCGATGAGCGTCCATCCTCGATCACAGGCGAGCCGCTGTCCACGTTCCAGAAGACGATGCGCGACGGGCTGGGCGAGACAATGAGCAACGTGGCGGTCCCCCGCATTAACACCGACACGGTGCTCCGGCTGCGAGCGGTCCCACCCGGGGGCAACCACCTCGACCTTCCCACGGCATTGACGGCTCGCTACCTAACGGGTGCTCGATGGGGCCAGGACAACGGCAGCGGCCTACTGAGTCGGAAGCACTTCTACGCCTACCGCCGGCTACACCCCGCGATTTGGTCCTGGACGCTCAACACCAAGGCCGACAGCGTCTACCACTGGCGGGCCGAGCGGGCGCTGTCGGTGCGTGAGTTCGCTCGCCTCCAGAGCTTCCCTGATCGCTACGTCTTCACCACCGATGAGCGACGGGGCGATCTTCTGGGGCGGATCGGCGGTGGAGCCGCCCACTCCCGGTATCGGCAGGTCGGCAACGCTGTGCCGCCACTCCTGGCTCAGGCGATCGCCGAGGCCATCGGGCAGGCCCTGGGGTAGCCGACCTATCGTCCGGAACCGTGCCGGAGGAGGTCGAGGAAGGGAGCGTTGCTCCTGAGGCCGTCGCTGTCGAGCGGGCCTTCGGCGAGGTCAATCGCCGCCGCATCCTGAGCGACTACCTGCGGACGGCCGGGCCGGTGACGCCCGAGAACGCCTGGATGCACGTCTACCGGTTGCTGTTGTGGATCAACCCGACCATCTCGCTGGCCCACTGCTACGAGTCGGACAAGTGCCAGCCGCACAAGGCCTGGTACTCACGCTCCCTGGCCGTCCATGCCTGGCTGGCAGAGCGGTTCTCCGTCCCGCCGGCCGAGCTACGGGAGCACGTCGACAGGCTCTTCCGGACGGCGCTCCCGGACCTGGTGCGCGTCGAGGTCGAGGCCCGCCGTGCCGCGGCCGTCAAGCATCTTGCTCCCTATGCCGACATGGAGATGCCACTGCCCGGTGACGATCCTGAGCTGATCGGGCTGGTGCTCGACGTCCTCGGCCCTGAGCTTCGGCGGCCCGAGCTGGACGCCTCCGCTGCCCTGGATCTCGTCGAGCGCGTCTATGCCCACTTCGCCCGGGAGAACAAGCGTAAGAACCTGCTCGGGCGTGGGTTCGAGGACACCTTGGCTGCGCTCGTCGGCGAGCTACCGGGGCATGAGCGCTGGTCGATCGGCACACGGGTGTCCCTGAGCGACATCCCAGGCTTCAACCCGCAGGGAACGCTCCTGAAGCGCACGGAGGTCGACCTCGCCCTGTGGGAACCGGGGTCTCATGGCCGGCGGCTCCTGGTGAGCGCCAAGTGGAGCGTGCGCGCCGACCGGGAGCGGCAGTTCGACAGCGACTTCGAGGACTACAGCAAGGCCAGCTCGGGAGGTCGCTTCGAGTACATCCTCATCACCAACGAGTTCGACGCTGCTCGACTGGATGCCGCCTGCGGCAAGGTCCACGGACGCGATTACCTCTTCAACCAGGTCGTCCACGTCCAGCCGGAGAGCGTCCTCATTGCCTACGGTCCCGAGATCGGATCAAGGACCGGCGAACGGCCGCCCCGGGCTGTTGAACGCCTCGGTCGTCGGAAGTCACGATCGCTCCCTGGCCACCTGGCAAACGGACGGCTGCTCAGCCTCGCCGATTGGCTGGCGCGGACGGTGCAGGAGTGACCGCCTCCTGGGCTTCGACACCCGGAGTCCGAAGCCGGATGCAGCAGCAACGGACGCAGGACACAAGCCCAGAGTTGAAACTACGTCGGGCGCTGCACCGGCGGGGGCTTCGCTACCGTCTTCACCTACCCATCGTGCCGGGCAACAAGCGGCGGCGAGTGGACATCGTCTTTCCACGTCAACGCCTGGCCGTCTTCGTAGACGGCTGCTTCTGGCACGGGGTGCGATGTCCGCGGGAAGGTGCCGAAGCCGAACGCCTGGTACTGGCCGGAGCAGATCGCTCGCAACAGAGCCCGAGACCGTGAGACCGACGCCTTGCTTCGGTGCTGCGGGCTGGCGCGTCCTGCGTGCGTGGGAGCACGAGTGTCCGGAGTCGGTGGCTCAGCGTGTCGAGGCCCTGGTGCGCAGCACCGTGCCGCTCCGGCCCTAGTCCAGGTTCCAGGTCTTCCAGGGGACAACGGCCACGTCGATGTTGGCGAGGAAGCGCACGATGTCGTTCCGGCCGTAGTACGACGGCACGCCCTGACTGTCCTGGGCCATCAGGACGATGGGCATGGCTCCCCATGCCCGAGTGCCGAACCGCTGCATCTCCGCCTTCGACTGCGGGCTGTGAAGGACGCTCGGCTTCACGATGACGATGCCGAAGGTGACACCTTGCTCCTTGATGACGGCTCCTTCAAACTGCACGTGCGACCTCCTGTGGTCGTAGCGGACGCAGCCCATGATGCAGGTCGGTGTGACATCGAAGACGACGACGACCCGTGATGGCTCCGAGCGCCGCCGCGGGCCGTTGTCCGGGATTGCTCGAACTCAGCTCGCCTGGCCGGAGGCGGACCAGGTATAAGCGGAGGAGTCGTGCAGTCGTCAGTTGGAGGGGCTCGGAGGGGGTCGTAGCCTGCGGCGTCACAACGGGCGCGGCTGGGGACGTCGTCTGGAAGGCCGAAGTCACACGACGAACGCTCTGAACGGCGGAACTGGTCGATTGCCGTCCTCTCAAACTGCTCGACGGCGCCGGAGTTCACCCCACTCGGAGTCATCCTGCCAGGGGCGGTCCCGCAGCTACTTTGCGTGGGTCGTTTGACCTACGCCTGTGAGCCGTCACGCAAGCAGACTACATGAAACGTGCGGACAAATTCGGTTGCGGTCAAGGGTGCATACGGGACAGACTCGGCTCATCGGCGGCAAACCACCGCGAGGCCAACCACCCGCGGGTGGCGTGAACAGAGGGTGAGCGGGATGATCTGGGGCAAGGTAGTCAACGCCGGGAACCGGCGTGTCTTGGTAGGCGTCCTTGTGGTGGCGCTTGTGGCGAGCCTCGTGGGCGCTGTGCCTGCCTCAGCGGGTGCAAAACCGAAGGTCGTGCTTGACGCCGACTACGGCTACGCCACCTCAGCCCGGGGCGGCGTGACCTACAACTCGTTCCAAATCAACCTCGCCATCGCCCGGGGCGTACAGGCGCTGCTTCCGAGTGTCTGTGCTGCCGACATCGTGGTCACGAACACGGGCAACTCACCTGACAACGGACCCCGCGCCGCCCAGATGGCCGATGCCGACCTCGCCGTAACCTTGTCGATGAATTCCCTGCCAGGCGGCCTGCCCTGGGGAAGCGACCCTGCCGAGGGTGGATCGTCCAGTTTTGCCACTAACCGGCCGGATAACCTCGCGCTCGGCAATGAACTCGTTCAGCAGGTGGGCGCTTACACGACTCGTCCGTACAAGGCTGTGAATACGGGATCCACAAACGGCTCCGTGTATCCGTACGACGAGTATAAGACGTTGAACGGCAGCTACGCACAGTTGTTCATGCTTTTTATCGATAACAACTTCGACTTCCCGGTTTGGCATGACACGCCCGACTACCTTATTCGTGGTGTCACAGCTGCGCTGGGACACACGCTTCAAGCCAAGGGCTTCAAGTGTCTCGGTCAGTTCCCAGCGCTGCCCTCAGCTGCCGAACTGCAGCGGCTCCGCAACCTTGGCTACCAACAGTATCTGAGATACGGGGCTGATCCGATCTCAATGTCGACTGGCAACTTCGTGACGTCAGAGAACATGTTTAAACTATCCGGCCTCGGCGCCCAAGTGATTGATCTGACATTGAATTATAATGCGCAGTCTGCCCAGGATTCGCCTACGGGAGTCGGGTGGGCTTTCCCGTACGGTTCCTACCTCCAGCAATACAGCGATGGCACCGTCGTCGTGTTCCTGCCCGACGGCCGTGGCCTTCCTTACGCACCGGCAGCTGGTGGCGGCTTCACGAGCCCAGCCGGGGCCTTCGCCTCGCTGACTCAACTCGACGCAACGACGTACAAGTGGTCGATGACAACCGGCATGTCGATGACCTTCGCCCAAGACCCCTCGACCGGTCGGGGCAAGTTGACCTCGATGACCGACAGGCAAGGCAACTCACAGACGCTGGCCTACAACGGCAGTGGTGCGCTGTTTCCCAACCTGTCAGGGATCACCGACCAGGCCGGCCAGCACGTTGCCGTCGCCACCAACACCGAGGGCCGGATCACCTCGTTCACCCGTCCGGACGGCGCCACTTGGCAACTCGGCTATTCGGCGACGGGTGATCTGACGTCACTCACCTCGGCGCGCGGCACCGTCCGCCATTTCAACTACGACGGCCAGCACCGGATGGTGTCCGAGGTCGGCCAGGACGGCGTGACCTTTCTCACGAACGGCTACGACAGCCAGTCCCGGGTGGTTGACCAGACCAACGCCTTTGGCCAGCACCGCAGCATCGTCTACGACAACGCCAACCACAAGACCACCTACACCGACGCCACGGGCGCGGTAACCGTCTACCACTGGAACGACCTCGGCGAGATAACCCAGATCGACGATCCGCTCGGCGGGCACAGCAAGACCGAGTACAACAGTGAGCGCCTGCCGTCCAAGGATACCGATCCGCTCAACCGCTCCACCGCCCGCAGCTATGACCCGTCAGGTCAGGTGACTTCTGTCACCGATCCGCTCGGGAGCGTTGCGAGCAAGAGCTACAACGGATCGGGTGACCTGACCTCAACGACCGACCAAGGCGGGGCCGGTGGCTCGAGCCGCACCGTCACTCTGACCGTCAACGGCGCCGGCTTGCCTACGACCGTGACCAACCCAGACGGCACCACCAAGACCATTACCTACAACGTCGTCGGCGACGCGACCTCCGGCACCGATGAAAACGGCGCGGTGGCCGGCTTTGGCTACGACGGCCGGGGCAACAGCACCAGCGTCACGGATCCTCTCGGTCGGGTGACCACTATGACCTACGACCTCGCCAACCGGCTGACGTCCGCTACCGATCCGCTTGGCCACACCACCTCCTACGAGTACGACCCCAACGACAACCTCACGAAGGTCATCCACCCGAACGGCTCCACTGAGTTGCGGACCTACGACGTCAACGACCAACTCGCTTCGAGCACCGATCGTCGCGGCGCGGTCACGACCTACACCAGGGACGCCGAGCTGAACCTCGTCGCCCAGACACTGCCGAGCGGCGGCACCACCAAGCACACCTTCGACCAGGAAAACCGGCTGACCTCGACAACCGACGCGCTCGGAAACAAGACCACCTACACCCTTGACGCACTCGGCCGTGTCACGGCCGTGACCGATGCCCGGGGGAACACCACTGGATCGAGCTACAAGGCTGCTGGAGAGGTGGCCTCACAGACCGATGCCACTGGCGCCGCCACTACCTTCGTGCGAGACGTCAACGGTCGAGTGCTCAGGGCCACCGACCCGGCCGGCGGCGTGGCTACCAGCACCTGGGACCAGGTTGGTCGTCAGACCAGCCTCAAGGACCCCCTCGGGCACACCACATCCTCGACCTACAACTTCCGCAACCAGGTCGTGACCACAACGGACCCGGCTGGCGGTATCACCAAGAACAATTACGACACCGCAGGCCGGCTCATCAAGAAGACCGACGCGGCTGGTGCCAGCACCACCCTCACCTATGACGCCGCTGGGCAGCTCACGAAGGAGACGGACGCCCTCGGGAACGTCACCAGCTACGCCTACGACGCGGCCGGGAACCAGACATCCCTGACGGACCCCAACGGCCACGTCCAGACCACGAACTACGACGTCATGAACCAGCCGACCAGTCACAAGGACGGCAACGGCCACGTAACCGTCGACCAGCTCGACGCTGGCGGGCTCCTTCTCGCCCGGACTGACCCCTTGGGCAACAAGACGAGCCACGCCTACGACAGCATCGGCAACCTGGTCTCGACGAGGGACCCGCTGAACCGCACCACGAGTTTCGGCTACGACGCGAACCAGCGCCCAACCAAGCAGACCGATCCTGACGGCGTGGCTTCGACCAGGCTGTACGACCCAGTTGGCAACCTGACCGCGGTCGTTCGGAACGCCAAGAGCGGCCAGCCATCCAGCAGCACGGTCAACGTCACCAACCGCTACAGCTACGACGCCCGCAATCTGTTGACCTCGACCACCGACCCCAGTGGTGCGATTACCGCTTACCAGTATGACGTCCGCGGCCTCCGCACGATATCGACGGACCCGCTCGGCAAGGCAACCAGCTACGGCTTCGACGCTGCCGGTAACCGGGTGCGCCGGACCGATGCCAACGGCGTCGTCACCAACTACACCTACGACCCACGGGACCTCCTGACGCAGCGGGCCTACCCCGCTGGATCGGCCGACGCCTTTGCCTACGATGCGGTCGGTCGTCAGGTGAGTGCCGCGAATGCAGCGGGGACCGTAGCCACGACTTACGACGCGCTCGGGAGGGCCACCCAGGTCACCGACGCCAAGAGCAAGGTGCTCAAGTACACCTACGACGCGGCTGGCAACCGGACCGGCCTGACGCTGCCCGACGGGCGGACGTTGGCCTATACCTACGACAACGCAAACCAGCTCACCAAGCTCGTCAGCCCTTTGGGCACCATGACCACCGCCTACGACAACGCCGGCCGGCCGACATTGGTCACGCGGCCCAACGGCACCAAGACAACCGTCGCCTTCGACAGCGCCAACGAACTCACAGGACTGGTCACCAAGGCCGGCTCCGCCACCCTGGCCACGTTCGCCTACAGCTACGACTCGGCGAGCAACGTCAGCAAGCGCATCCAGAGCCTCAACGGCACTAGCACCACTTCGACCTACGCCTACGACCCGCTTCGGCGCCTGACCAGCGACGTCGGCGGCCCACTGCCGAGCACTTACACCTACGACGCTGCCGGCAACCGACTGTCGTGGAGCGCGCCGGACGACCCTCTGACACCGAAGCCGAGTGATCCGTTCGTGCAGACCAGCGTCTACAACGCCGCCGGCCAGGTCACCAAGAGCACCAAGGTCCGGGAGAACGGCGGAGCCACCAAGACCGACGTCACCACCGACACCTACGACAACAACGGCAACCGACTGAAGGCCGACACCATCGCCCAGTCACCAGGCCAGTCCGCCAGCACGATCTACGGCTACGACTTCGAGAACCGGCTGCTGACCAGCATGCCCGGCAACGACCCGCAGAAGGGCAACGGCAACGACCAGCGAAACCAGCGTCGCACCTACGACGCCCTCGGGCGGCTGGCCACCGAGACTCGTGGCACCACCACAACCTCCTGGACCGAAGACGGGCTCAACCCGCTGATCGCCAGCGACACAGCAACGACGCTCTACCTCCGCGATGCCAACGGCGACTTGCAGGGTGAGCAGGTCACCGGCTCGGACCCGGCGTGGTACGTGACCGACGCGCTTGGCAGCGTCCTCGGCTCCACCAACAGCAAGTCCAAGCTCGGCAACGTCACGCAGTACAGCGACTACGGCGTCAAGTTGGGCACCAGCGACCGCCGCATGGGCTTCGGCGGCGAGATCGCTGATCCCAGCTACCCGGGCAATGGGATCGGCAATGACACCCCCGTGCTCAGCCAGTACTACGCCCGCTCCTACGACCCCGGCACCGGCACCTGGCTGCAGGCAGATCCGATGCCGGGCACTACGGGCAAGCCGGACAGCCAGTCCAGCTACCGGTTCGTGGCCAGCAACCCGAGCACGTACACCGATCTCCTCGGCTACACGCTCTCGGTTGGCAACTACAGCGGAGGGACGATTTCTGGAGTCTCGGTTGCAACTACGCCGAACAACCTCAGCGTTGGCAACTACACCCAGACATGGAGCAGCACTTCGCTGAACGGCGGGAACCTGCAGAGCAGTGGGAGTGCTGCCCATACGCTGCAGCCCACAGTGAGTGGGCAATATCTTCAGCCGACAGCGAATCCTTTCCTGGTCGGGTATAGGAGCCCGGGCTCGAAGGGTCAGCTTGCTTCAATCGATCGCCCGGGCACCGGAGCCGATCTCCAGGGTGATAATTCTCTCGGCGGCTCGATCCGTGTTCCCGGAGGTCTTCCGGCCAATTGGCCCGACATTCGCAGTGGGTTCGTTTCTGGCGGTCTAGAGTGGGTTTCAGTTGACAGGTCCTACTGCTTGGCGCTGTTCGAGGGCAACTCTGAATTCTGCGGTGGTAGCAGTGTGCGTGAAACGAAGGATGTGGAATATGCGGTCTACGTCGCCTTCGGCCTTTCCGGACTGATCAAGAGGGGCGGAAGTGCGCTTCTTTCCCGTATCGCCACCTCTTCGACGTCGTCATCAAGGATCTCTGTCACCCAGCAGGGTTTGACACATATTGTTGAGCGACACGCGCTAAACGGTTCGCTCAGCGCAGGCAAGAGCATATTTTACGAGACTCGTTCGATCCCACAACTTATCGTAGATGCTGGCCGAGTAAGCCCCGTTAGGCAGGCGAATGGCAACCTAGTGTATGTTGTAAATGCGGGTCGTACAATCGGTGTTGATCGCCTAACGAGTTCTCCGACCAGCATCTATACAGTCGTAACGAAAGCAAGTGGCGAACTGGTTACCGCGTTTCCGGGCGCGCCTTGACTCTAAAGTAAGGAAGCGGAAAGACGACGCTAGTCGCCTATGAATACAAGGAATAGGTGAGCGCCGTCGGCGCACTGGTGCGCCAACTCAAGCACCCTGCTTCTAGTTTTCTCGAAATGACCGACCTCCCGAAGACGTTCAAGCTCAGGGATAACTGCCTGCATCTGCAGCGAATTGAACACAGTATCCCCGTACGGATCAATCAACCTGAGAAGTGGAAAGGAGGTGTCGTGGAAGGGTGGCAACGAGTTTGCGAATCCATCATCCTGATCATTAAATCGACGCAACACTCGACTGGTCTCATCACGCAGTTCAACGACGAATCCCATTTCTCTTATCGAACCCACTTCCGGCGAATCCGCATATGAGCCCTTGATTCGTCCCATTGCAGGAGTAGCGTGAATGACTGAGTCTTCGATTGCTTTAGCATCCTGACGATTATACCATGGATGTACTCCTGGGCATTGGCTAGTGCATTTGCACTGAAGACGTCAGCCTGAGCGAGTTAGCAATCTGTGCGGGCACTCCACCTCTCCACCCCGCCAATCGGATCAGCCCCTCGACATTCCACTCCGTCCCGCCGGCCAAGATGCGATCCCCGTACGTCTGCTTGTACCGCTCAATGAGGTTGAGCAGCCGGCCCGTGCGCAGCAGCACCTGCTGCCTGGCCTCCTCCAGCGGTACCTCGGCGTCCGGATCCTTCTTCAGCCGCCCCGCCAGCAGGATCTCTGCCCGGAGCCCGTAGACCTCGCTCCAAATCCGTGATACCAGCTCCTCCTGCTCGTTGTAGTCCCCCGGCCCGATGGTCGGGGTGTCACCGCTGGCCTCGATCACCGGCGGGGCGTACCTGGTCCTCGGGCTGTACTTCAGGTGGTCCTGGTAGAAGGCTTGGGCCACGGCCGTCACCAACTTCCCCTCGACCTCCTTCCGGAAATGGGTGGCGTCGTAGCTGAGGTGCTCAGCCGCCCGCTCCCGGCGCTTGCCGAGCGTCACGCCCCGGTAGCCCTTCTCGATGCCAAACAGGGCCAGGAGCGCTGCCCGCTCGGCTTCCCGGTGCCATCGGCGAAGCAGGCGCTTGAGCACGTCGTTGCAGGCATCGAGCAGCGAGAAGAAGTCGTCCGGCACTACCGCTCGTGCGATCACGCCCCGGTGCTGGAGTAACGGCGCCTGGACGTCCTGAGCCCGCACCGGTAGCCCGGCCTTGACGATGGTGGCCAGCGCCTGGCGCAAGCCTGCGATCGTCACCTCGGGCTGCGACTCGTTCTGATCCCCCACGGAACCCCCACTTCATCACCCGTCGGTCGCCTTACCGATCGTACCGCCGAGGCGCACCCTTCCTCCTGCCGCCCGGGGAGGTACTCCGGGGGCCGAGGAGGCGTTCGTATGGCTAGCTGGCTGACCCGCATCGGCGGTACCGATGAAGATCGTCCCAGAAGGGACCTGAGCCCCCAGGGCCGGACGGTCTACGACGAAGTCCGCCTGGCGGCCCTCAAAGCTGACGGCGCCACCGCCCTGGCCGCCCACATGATGAGCCGTCTCCGCGAGCTGGACGACAACCGCCGAGCCTTGGCCCAGGACGACGCCACCCTGAACCTGATCTGCGCCGAGATCGAGAGCGAAGCCGTCCAGCAGTGCAAGGAGATCCAGCGTCGTCTCAACACCCCCTTCGATCTCCGATGACCTGCGAACTACGGCGACTGGACGGCTTCGGCCCCACTCCTGCCGATCTGGCCTTCCACCGCCGCCTGGTGGCCCAGATCAAGGAATCACTGTGCTCCCGTCGCCTGACCCTGGCTGAACGTCTCCAGGCCCTGGTCGACCTAGAACACCACCAGCAGCACCAGACCGAGATCACCACGGCCATCTACACCGGCCAGCCGGTGGCCAGCGACGAGACGACAAGAACGGGCATGGTCGCCCTGGGCTTGACTCGGGTGACGGTTTCGACCCTGCTGGCTGGACCGCAGATCATGGGTGAACTGCCGACCGGCAATCGCCAAGAGCAGTCAGCGTTCCTCCGGACGGCGAGCAGGACCAGGCAGCCGGTCATGGTGACGATCCGGAACCGGAAGGCCAGCCGATGAGGACGACGATCTGGCTCATCCTCTGGAGCGTCTACCACGTCTGTTGGTTGCGCAGCATCGGGGCATCGGTGCAGACCTCGCCTGAGGAACCTGGTCGACGCCGTGGTCAGCACGGCCGTCCGGCAGATGCGGGCGGTGAAGGGTCGGTGAGACCCGTGACCAGATGGTCCCCGGCGGCGCCCGGCTCACTGGCCGTCCAACGGGCCGCGGTGAATCTCGGCCAGGTCGTTCACGTCCAGGCCCAGGCGATGCAGCACCTCCTGGGCTTCGGCTGGACCGGAGCGGCCGATGCCCCTTCGACCTTTCCGACCTTGCAGCGAGCCTTCGTCGCCAGCCAGGCGTCGGGGTGTCCGCTGCCGGTCAGCAACCGGAACCCTGGTTCAACCATCTACGACGACCACGACCAGAACCTGGCTCTTCGCTTCTGGCACGACGCCACTCATGTCCTTTTGGACTGTGGCTTCGATCTGGACAGCGGACTGACCGTGGCCGTTGCACACCTGGACGTGCTGCGGGCTTACGGCTTCGGTCCTGAGTCGATGGAACACGCCCTGCTCCATGCCGACACCGTGGGGCAGGCCATCTGTGTGGCCACGGCCGGAGCCCTCCCGGAGGATCAGGCCTGCTTCGTGCGGACCAGCCTGGAACGGGGACTTAGGCCGGCGGTGCAGACCGTGGCTGGGTGGGGAGAGCCAGGATGAGGCAGCCCACCTCCTGGCTGCACCAGCTGCTGGGTGCGGCCATCATGCTGGCGGTCAGTGCCTGGCTGGTGTCCTGGGCGGTCAACTTGCTGGTGCCGGTGCTGCCTGGCCTGGTGGCCGTCCTGGTGCTTCTGGCCACGGTGGTCGGCGGCGTGCGCCTGGTGTTGGCCCGCCGGCGGGAGTGGTAGGCGGAAAAGACCTGAGACATGAGTCAAGAGATATGAGCGACGCACCAGGTTCGTTGTAGGCCGGCGGGCTGCCTGCATGCGGCGTACTTGCGGCACTCATGCCAAGAGTCTGCATCGCTTTCCGCTGCCACTTCGTCTTCTTTCGGTCTGTTCCGTTCGCTGTTGTGAAATCGGCAATGAGGGCTTGTCTTCTGCGCCTATGCGGCGTGTAATGGGTACATGAGTGCTGCATGCGTGCAGCATCTGCAATCCAATCCAGTTCACATAATCCACCATTAGTAATAATGAAGCGAAAGGAGGTACGCGATATGAGCAACAAGGCAAGAGGTACAAGAAGCAAGGGTCGCCGGGAACATCGGATCATCGTGATCGGTGAGCGCCGCGAGCAGCCGGACCTGAAGCGCCTCGGTCGGGCATTGGTCGAGCTGGCTCAAGCCCAGGCTGAAGCCGATGCTGAGGCCGACCGGCAGCAAGCTGAGGAACGGGTGGCTGAGGCAGCCGCCAAGCGGGACCGGAAGGCGGCCTCGTGAGGGCGCCTTCCTGGACCTACCGGGAAGTCCGCTTCCCGCACGAGCTGGAAGCGCCAGCTTGCCTGCGGCTGCTGGTGGGCCTGAACGCCGTGGTCTACGGCCCCCTGCTCATCGAGACCATTGCCAATAGCGAAGCCGTCCGCTTCGGAGTCGGCGTCCAGCCCCGTGACCGGGCGGCCCTGGACGGCCAGCTCCGGGGCAGCCTGCCCGGCGTTCGACTGGTCACCAGCGACGACGAGACCCGGCCAGTCCGGCAGTTCCGGCGAGCCTTGGCCCTGCGCCTGTCGTCACACCGCCGCCCGCTGTTGCTCGGGCAACCGGAGACCAGTAGCGCCGCGCTGCTGGCCGTCCTGGGTGGCCTCGGCAAGAACGAGACGGTCGGTGTGCAGTGGATCTTGGGGCCACGGCTGCGGGCCATCGCTATCCCCAATCGGTTCGAGGACTTCACTCATGAGAGCTGGTGGCAGACAGTCTTGGCAGCGCCGCTGGCCGCTCCTGGTCCAGTCGATCCGGCCTTCCGCCGGGCGCTGGCCGCCAAGCAAGGCACTGCCGGCTGGCGGGCGCTCGGTCGGATCGCCGTCCGGGCCTCGACCACCCGCCGGGAGTACCAGTTGCTGTCCCAGGTCATCGGCGCCCTCCGTAGTGCCGAAGGCCCGGGCCTCAAGCTGCTGGCCAAGCACACCCCACCGGCCCGGTTCGAGCTGGCCAGCCTGCCGCTCTGGCGCTGGCCACTGGTCCTGAACGCCGAGGAAGCCCTCAGCTTGCTGGGCTGGCCGGTCGGGGTCGCCGGAACCGTCACGTCTCGGCTGGTCGGCGCTGGTCATCGGCCGTTGGTGGCGAGCATGGCGGTCCCCCGAACGGGGCGGGTGCTGCTGGACGGCACGGCTCATGGTGGTGAGCGGCAACTGTGCCTGAACGGCCGGGATGCCCGTCAGCACCTGTTGGTGCTCGGCCCCACTGGGGTTGGGAAGAGCACCCTGCTGCTTAACCTCATCCTCCAAGACCTGGAGGCTGGTCGCGGCCTGGTGGTCATCGACCCCAAGGGCGACTTGGTGGAGGATGTCCTCGCTCGGGTGCCCGAGGATCGCCTGGACGACGTGGTGGTCCTGGACCCAACCGATGAGACCCGGCCGGTGGGGTTGAACCCGCTGAGCGGTGCTTCGCAGGAGGTGGCGGCCGACCAGGTGCTGGGCATCTTCCACCGGCTGTTCGCTTCCTCGTGGGGGCCGAGAACTAGTGACATCTTGCACGCCTGCCTGCTGACCTTGGCCCGACATGACCAGACCCTGGTCGGCTTGCCACTGCTGCTCCAGCACGCTGGCTACCGCCGCCGCCTGGTCGGCAGCCTGAACGACCCGTTGGGACTGTCCAGCTTCTGGGGCTGGTATGAGAGCCAGAGCGAGGAAGCCCGGGCCGTGGCCGTCGCCCCAGTGCTCAACAAGGTCCGGGCCATCCTGCTGCGCCCCGGGCTCCGGGGCATCCTCGGCCAGACCAAGCCGCCCTTCGCCATGGGTGACGTCTTCAGGCGGCGCAAGGTGCTGCTGGTCAGCTTGGCCCGCGGCTCACTGGGACCGGAGACGGCCGACCTGTTCGGCGCCCTGGTGCTGTCGGTGCTGTGGCAGACCACCCTCGGCCAAGCCCGGGTTCCGGTCGATCGCCGTCCCAGTGTTGGCGTCGTCATCGACGAGTGGCAGAACGTCCTGCACCTGCCGACGGACCTGGGCGATGTGCTGGCGCAGGCTAGATCGATGGGCCTGCTGGTCACCCTGGCCAACCAGCATCTCGGCCAACTGACCAATGACGTCCGGGAAGCGGCGCTCAGCAACGCCCGTTCCAAGGTCTGCTTCCAACTGACCCATGGCGACGCTGTCACCCTGACCAAGGGCGGCACGTTGCTGAAGCCCGCAGACTTCCAGAGTCTCGGCGCCTTCGAGGCCTACGCCAGCCTGATGGCCGAGGGCGTCTCCACCCCCTGGGCCAGTGGCCGCAGCCGACCGGCTCCGAACACCATCCGGCGTCCGGAGCAAGTCCGGGAAGCCTCCCGGCAGCGCTACGGCCGCGACCGGACCGGGGTCGACGCTGGCCTCCAGGAGCTCATCGAGGCGACCGCTCCGGCCAGCCGGATTGGCCGGCAGCGGGCCGCTGGAGGGGCATCGTGATGGCCGTCGTGAGCCGCCTTCATAGGGCTTTGACCCCCGAGCTGGGCTGTCCGGTCGCTCTACCGCTCGCGTGGTCGAACGATCTACGTCTGACCTGGACATCGGGCTGTTTCCGGCGATCAAGGGCGCGGACTGGTACTGCTTCTTGGAGGTTGTCATGAGCCTCCCCCGGGCGGGCGATGTCCGGGTTGGTGGCCGCCACCTGGAACGGCTGGGCCTGGAGTTGTCGGAGCGGGACCTGGCGGTCGTCCGGACCGTGGCGACCTGCCGGTTGGCCAGTAGCCGCCAGTTGGAGCGGCTGCACTTTGAGGCCAGCAGCGACCTCAGCCGGGCTCGAACATCCCGGCGGGTGCTCAGGCGCCTGGCGGACGCCCGCCTCCTCACCCGCCTGGAACGACGGGTTGGCGGCATCCGGGCTGGCAGTGCCGGGCAGGTCTACGGCCTCGGGCCGGTGGGCCACCGGCTGCTGGCTGACCAAGCCACCCGGGCTGGCTCCGGTGCTCGACCACGACTGCGTGAACCATCACCCACCTTCCTGCATCACACCCTGGCCATCACCGAACTACTGGTCGAAGTCACTGAGGGCTGCCAGCCGAGCGGCGCTCGGCTGGTCGGGTTGGAGGCCGAACCGGCCTGTTGGCGGCCGTTCGCCACCAGCTTCGGCATCCAGCACCTCCGACCGGACCTGGGGCTAGATCTCCGGCTCGGTGACGGTGATGAGCTGCACTGGTTCGTGGAAGTTGACCGGGGCACTGAGCACCTGCCAGCCGTCATGCGAAAGGGGCGCCAGTACCTGGCCTACTACCAGGCCGGCATCGAACAAGCCGGGCTGGACGGGCTGTTCCCGGCCGTGCTGTTCAGTTGCATCGACCAACCACGCGCCAAGAAGCTCCGGGCGGGGCTGCACCTGCTGCCCGGCGTACCGGAGGGACTGTTCACGGTTGTCAGCGCCGAGCAGGCGGCTGCGGTGCTGCTGGCAGGTGCCCCATGAAGCCGATGACCAAGAACGTCGTGCTGGTCGGAGACGCCCTGAGGGTGCTGCGTCGCCTGCCAGCCGGGCTGGTCGACAGCGTGGTGACCTCACCGCCGTACTTCCGGCTGCGGGACTACGGCCAGCCGGGACAGCTCGGCCTCGAGCAGCACATCGACCAGTGGGTCGAGCACCTGGTCGCCGTTCTGGGTGAGGTGGCCCGGGTGATGGTGCCGACCGGCACCGTCTGGCTGAACGTCGCCGACAGCTACAGCCGTAACGGCCGCAGTGGCGCAGCTCCCAAGAGCCTGCTGCTCGGGCCGGAACGGCTGGCTGTCGCTCTGGTAGCCGGCGGCTGGGTGGTCCGGAACGTGGTCATCTGGGCCAAGCCGAACCCGATGCCGGCAAGTGTCAGCGACCGGCTGACGGCCAGCCATGAACGGCTGCTGCTCCTGACCCGGGCTCGGCACTACTGGTTCGACCTGGACGCCGTCCGGGAGCCCCATCGCAGCCGCCGTCGACCAAGCCGAAGCCGGCCGATCGACACCCGTCCACCGGCCTGGGCCGGACCGCTGGCTGGCGCCCAGCACGGCCTGGCTCGCATGCATGGCCACGGCGTGGCCGGTCACTGCTTGGGCAAGAACCCCGGCGATGTCTGGACCCTGCCCGCTGGCCGGGGACGGGGCGATCATCACGCCGTCTTCCCGGAAGGACTGATCAGGCGGCCGATCCTGGCCGGGACACCGGAGCGGGTCTGCGTGGCCTGTCACCGGGGATGGGAACGGACACGAGCAACCAATCAGGACTCGAAGCTGAGACCGGGCTGCACCTGTTCGGCTGGCTGGCGGCCGGGGATAGTACTTGACCCATTTATCGGGTCGGGGACGACCGGGGTGGTGGCCGAGGCGCTGGGGCGCGACTGGCTCGGGATCGAACTGCACCCAGGATTCGCGGCTCTGGCGAGTCGGCACATCCGGGAACGGCGAGCTGAACGACAACATCGGCAAGGACTGACGACGGCCGCCGCTGGCGGCCGACCACCGTGAATCCGACATCTAAGAGGTGAACCGGGCGAAAAACAACAGGTAAGGAAAGGAGGAATCTAATAATGGAACGAATACAAGAAGAATCAGGAGGAGAGGCTGGGCAACAGCAACTGGTGGCTGAGGTAGTCGCAGCCGCCCGGGAACTGCACCAGGCGATGCAGGGCCAGGGCCAAGACCATGGCGGCAGGGCGGAGGCGGACGAGTGGGAGGAGGCTGACCAGTATCAGGCGGACGGCGACGCTCAGGAGCAACCGCAAGCCGAGGGGGCAACCAGTGAGGACGACCCCGGTCGGCTCAGGCCTCGGGTCTACCTGGCCAGCCTGAGCGACTACAACGCTGGCATCCTGCATGGCACCTGGCTGGCCGCCGACACCAGCGAGGACGAACTGGCTGACGGCATCGCCGGCATGCTGTCCGGTTCACCAACTGCCAAGGCGTCCGGGCAACCGGCTGAGGAGTGGGCGCTCCACGACAGTGAGGGCTTCAACGGGCTGCACCTCGATGAATACGAGGGACTGGGCTACCTGAGCCGGATCGGCCTGGGGGTGGCCGAGCACGGCGTGGCCTTTGCCCACTGGGCCAAGCTGGTGGCCGGCGACGACGAACTAGACGACTTTGCCGAGCGCTACCGGGGGCACTGGGACACCCTGGAGGCCTACGCCGACGAGCTACTGGACGACCTGGGGGTTGCCCAGCACCTGGAGGCGATCCCGGACTGGCTCCAGCCCTACGTTGAGCTGCACACCGGCCGGTACGCCCGGGACCTGGAACTGGGCGGCGACATCCTGACCAGTGAGGGTGAAGGCGGGGTGCATGTTTGGAGTAGCTGCTGAACCTAACCGTGGAAATCTGTTGTGAAATGCGCGCGCAGGTGCTGCATTGACGCGGCGAATATGCGACAATAGGGGCAATGAACCAGCGGGATCGGAACTAGTTGAAGCAGGCTAAGGCAGGCATCTGACGATGCCAGGAAGGAATGGAGTACAGGAGCTATGAACAAGCAGGAGGCAAGAACCTTTGGGGAGTGGCTGGCACTCCGGCGGATAGGCCAGGGATTGTCCGGCAAGGCGCTGGGGCGGTTGGCCGGGATTGACGACAGCACCATCAACCGGATCGAGCGGGGCTCGATCGTGAACGCCAACGCTGAGACGTTGCTGCGGATCGGGCGAGCGCTGGGCATCGAGGACGGCGACCTACTGCGTCGGGCTGGTGTCCAGATCGCTGATCAGCCCTTGCCGGAACTACCGGCCTACCTGCGAGTCAAGTACCGTCACCTGCCCCTTCCAGCCCGAGCCGAGCTGACCGCATACCTGGCCCGGCTGAGCGAGCGCTACGGGCTTGATCCGAACGGGCCGGGGCCGGGTGAAGACGAGGACAACGGCGGCAACGACCGAACGGAACAGGCCGCCTGACGGCGGCAACGAATAGAAGATATACCAGTGTAAAGAGAGAGGAGGAACATATATAATGAAGGAGGATACAACTACTAGGAAGAATAGTATGGATGAGGTGAGAGAAACGGCTCCGAACCGGCCAGTCGCAGGGAGGAAACAGAGTAGACTTGAGTCCGTGGAAAGGCAGGCAGTCGCCCGGATAGGAAGCCGAAGTGACAGCGGAGTCGCGGTGATCCAAGGCGGGTTGCTCAAGCGGCTGCGCAGTCTGGTGCCGGAGCGATTGTTGACCATGCCGGAGGCGCTGTGCCTGGCAGAATTGCAGGCCAACCGGTTCCGGGAACTGCTGGAAATTGACGAGACCTGCCTGGTGACGGAGGCGCTGACGGACCTGCCCCGGGTTCTGGTGACCAGCGAACTTGACCTACCGGTATCCGGCAGCACCCATTGGAGCAATGGGCGCTGGATCGTGGCCATCAACGGGCTGGAGCATCCGCTGCGGCAACGCTTCAGCCTGGCCCATGAACTGAAGCACGTCATTGACCACACCACCCGGCACTACCTCTACCGAGAGGAACCCGGACAACCCAGCCAGGTCAAGGCTGAACGGGCAGCCGACTACTTCGCTGGTTGCCTGCTGATGCCCAAACGGCACGTCAAGCGGCTCTACGGTCAGCACCCCGGGAACGTCGCGTGGCTCGCTGAGGCCTTCGGGGTGACGCCCCGGGCCATGAACTTTCGGCTCGACCAGCTGGGGCTCAACCAACCGCGGCCTCGCTGTGGTACCCCGGGGGTCATGGCCCGCCGAACCGCCACGGCCACCCGAACCAGGCAACCAGACCGGGGGCGAACGTGAGCCCGCCGACCGTGACAGCCGGACGGCGACAGACAGCCGCACGGTTGGACGAGCGTAACCAGCCAGCAGAGGGGCCACCAGACGGTGGCCCCTCGCGTGTCCAGGGAGGCATCGTGAAACGAGCGGTTTTGTATCTGCGGGTCAGTACCAAGGAGCAGGCTGGAAAGGGTGGCGAATCCGAGGGCTATTCCATCCCAACTCAACGCCTGGTCTGCGCTCAGAAGGCAGCGGCTATGGACGCTGTAGTGGTCGATGAGTTCATCGACGCTGGGGAGAGTGCCCGCTCGGCTGATCGGCCGGAATTGCAACGAATGCTGGCCTTCCTCAAGGAAGAACCAGTCGACTACCTGATCGTCCACAAGATCGACCGGCTGGCCCGAAACCGAGCCGATGATCTGATGATCACCCTCAGCCTGGAACGAGCCAGTGTCCAGCTCGTCTCCTGTACCGAGGCTATAGATAACTCCACCCCGTCCGGCAAACTGACCCACGGGCTGATGGCCCTGATCGCAGAGTGGTACTCCTCGAACTTGAGCGCCGAGGTCAAGGTCAAGACGCTGGAGAAGCTTCGGCAAGGTGGGACACCGTTCAAGGCCCCGGTCGGCTACCTGAACATCCGACGAGTTGTAGCCGGTCAAGAGATCCGAACCATCGAGATCGACCCGGAACGGGCAGCCCTCGTCCGTTGGGCGTTCGAGACCTACGCCAGTGGTGACTGGACACTGCGACAACTGGCCGCCGATCTCGAAGAACGCGGACTGACGACTGTCTCCTCGAAGTGCTACGCCGAGAAGCCACTACCGCTGGGCACGCTGCACCGGATGCTGACGAACCGGTACTACATCGGCAAGGTCCGCTTCAAGGAGGTGGAGTACGACGGCAAGCACCCCGGGCTCATTAGCGCTGCGCTGTTCGAGCGGGTGCAGTCTATGCTGGCCGCCCACGGCCGGGCTGGCGAGAAGCAGCGGATTCATGACCATTACCTGAAAGGCAGCGTCTGGTGTGGGGAGTGTGGTTCCCGGCTCATCCTGTCCAACGCCAAGAATCACCAAGGCATCATCTACCCTTACTTCATCTGCATCGGCCGCCAACAAAAGCGAACGAACTGCGGCCAGAAGGCCGTGCTCGTCTCCACCGTTGAGCAGCTCGTTGAAGACCATTGGCAGACGGTTCAACTGTCCCCGGACTACCTGGACCAGCTCAGTGATGCCTGCCGGCTGGAGTTCGCCCGCAGCCATGAGCAGATTGATCAGGAACGAGCAGTCGCAAGCCGACAGCTCCAGATGCTTCGGGAACAGCAACGCAAGCTCCTCCAGGCGCACTACGCCGATGCCATCCCACTGGAACTGATGCGCAGCGAGCAGCAAAGACTCACTGAGGATGTCACCCGCACGGAAGCCCGGGTGGCTGCCTCCTCCGTAGCGTTCGAGGCCGTCGAAACCAACCTGCAGGGCTGCCTGGCGCTGCTTCGAGACTGCTACCGGGCCTACCGGACAGCCCAACCGGAACTACGACGGCAACTGAACCAAGCCGTGTTCACACGGCTGATCATCAGCAACCGTGGCATCGTCGACAGCGAGCTGGAACAACCGTTCGCGCTGCTACTACAACCGGACCTGCTCAGCGAGAAGGTGAGCGGGACGGACGAAGTGCCAGAGACGGGCGGCAAGAGGAAGGCGGGAGAGGCGATCGAGTCGACGAACGCTGGCGGTTGCCGCTACCAGGCTGAGACCTGGAGCGGTGGGACGCCCCGCTGGATCCTGGACCGGTGGAAGACGCTGGACATGAGGACCCAGCTGTCTTGTGATGGCTGGGGTTTGAACGAACGTTATGTGGTGCCCCCGGCAGGACTCGAACCTGCGACGCACGGTTTAGGAAAGCGCTCTGACCCGTCTCAGCCGTCGGCGGCTGTAGGCACCCGTCCCACGTTTCCGCAGGTCAGACGCCCTTTCCCGTCTCACTCGTCTCCGGGCGTAGGTCGGCGTACGCGCCTGTTCTGGGGGCCACTAGTGGGACAAATGATGGGACACACCGCGCGACGGTATCGAGTACTCGCGTCAGAAGGAGCCCACGGCAGACGGGGCCATCGAGCCACTCGTGGGGCCGCCCGGCCTCGCCAGCCTCCGACAGGAACGGTCGCACGAGAGTTCTGGTCCGCTGTCAGCGCAGCAGCTCGTCCATGCCGACCGCGCGTTGATGTTCGCCGCACCGAGCATCGCACCGCTCACCGTCCGCGACTGCCGGATCCCCAGCCCGGCGGCGATGAACGCGAGCACCTCACCCAGCTTCCGCACGACGACCGCGGGTGGCGCGCTTGCCCGGGTTTCGCGATCTCCCCTACGAGCGTCCATGCGTCGTCGCGGTCCTCCCCTCCTGACCGCTCGCGACGGGCCTTCAACCGACTGCTTGGCCCACATCGGAAGCAGGCCGGAGCGGCCGAAGAGGCGGTGCAGGTAGCGGAAGGTCAGGTGCAGCCGCCCGTTCAGCGTGATCGCCCGAGGCACAGGGTCAGCGGTGATCTGGCGGGCGTGGAGAACCACAGGTCGACCGAGAAGTTGGCGATCGGCTCCTCGTCCCACTCCGGAGGACGGATTTCGGCCGGCGCCAGCACGTGGAGTCGCCGGCCGGAGGAGCCGTGCTGGAGGTTCCAGTCACCCATGGCGAGGTGGAGGGCCGCCATCAGCACGTTCCTGCTGTTTGGGCCTTGTCTTCAGCCTCTCTCTGTGCGAAAGTTGGGCTTGTTCGCGCGGTGCGTGTGTGAAGCGCATGGCCTGACGTCGGAGGATGAGGCTCGTGTCATGGCGGATCATCAGACGCGCAGCCCTCGCCGCTGCCTGCATCGGTCCTGGGCTGTTCCCCGGGCCCGCCGCCGCGGCCGCTCCTGACGAGGCCCCCGGCGCCGCGTGTGCCGACGGCAACTTCTTCGTCATCGAGTACGTCGCGACCTACGAGGGCGCCGACGGAACCCGGGACGGCACCTACGAGCGCGCCATCCCGACGAGAGGTGGATGCGCCAGCAGTTGGGCCCATCATGACGGTCAGCTCTCGACCGCCGCCATCGCGGCCCAGTGCCGGACCGGTATCGAGGTGCGCTTCGGGCCGTACCCGATCATCGTGAGGTTCGCTCAGACGTACACGCTGCACAACCGCGCCGACTGCATCACGATCATGAGCGCAGTGGCACATGGCCAGATCGACCCAGGGAAGGCGCCGCTGTTCCCCGGCGGCACGCGACCCGCATGACGGACCAACCACGGTCCCTAACAGATAGGAGCATGCACATGCGTGCACGGAGACTCTGCGCCACCCTCGCGGCGGCAGCCACCGCTCTGGCGTTCGCGCCATATTCGCCGGCGGGCGCTGCTCCCTCCGGCGATCCCAACGTGGCGCGGCCTGCCACCCCGGCGCATGCGTGCGCGGCGATCCCGGCCACGCTGGCTCAGTTCGGGCTGGAGGCTGCTGACTTCGACTACAGCTCCTGTGTCAAGAAGCTCGCCGGCCGCGTCCCGAACGTGGACTTCGGCGATCCCTACGAGCAGTGCGCCAGCCTGGAGGCAGGCATCGTGACGCCGGACGGGACCTTCCAGATCACCTACCCCTACACCTTCCACGCCGAGCCGGGTGACCCCTTCCCCGACCTCACCGCCCGCTCTCGCGAGCAGTGCGCCCGGGCGCTGTGGACCTTCCACACCATCGGGTCGCTGCTGCCACCTGAAGGCTGAGGCCGAGCGCTCGCAGTTGACGTCAAGCGGCGCCGCGGTTGGGCCCGTGGCAACCGCACGAGGCACATTCGACGCGGCCGCCCAGCAGGTGGCGGCCAGATCAGGGCCGTGACCGCTCAAGCGGGGCGGTCAGGTCACGTCGTGGTTGCGTCGTGGTCAGTGTTGACGGGGAACCGTGCATATCCGTACCCCTACCTTCGAGTACCGCGCCTTCGTCAAGCAGGCCCTCGGCGTGGGCGGCCTTGGCAGCATGCGGGACCGGCTCGATCGCCCGGGGCTGGCACGACTGCAGCAGTCAGCTGAGTCCGTTCCTCAGCAGGATGAGGGACGCAACCGACCAGGTCGCAGCGAGCGCAAGGCGCGCTCCGAGGACCACGGTCCTCCCAGGCGCGCTAGGCACGTAGACGGCCGACGTGTTCGGCGCGTAGCCAAACCAGTCGGCGCCACGTCCGCCGGCGATGAAGGCATCGATTCCTACGAAGGGCTGCACCGAGTCCGATGAGGAGAGCGACGCTCTGTGGGCGATTCGGTCGGAGCACGCTCGCAGGCTACGGCGAATCGTCGCCGGACCCGAGAGGACGACGGCTTCTCCATCACCGATGGAGAGACTCCGGAGAGAGTCCAGGGGATCTGACCGCCGGCGATGGTCAGGGTTCTTGACGCGTCAGCGTCAAGAAGTTGCGATCTGACCGTCACATTCGGGCCTCGCCGGAGCCC
>Ga0136611_10000388_pt1 | contig 28277 bp, 24 predicted proteins | sample AntDrymUQ2232306_2_FD_106645 | JGI IMG/M metagenome (GOLD analysis project Ga0136611, IMG submission 106645) | Polar desert sand microbial communities from Dry Valleys, Antarctica - metaG UQ223 (23.06) | ecosystem: Environmental > Terrestrial > Soil > Desert | place: Antarctica: Dry Valley...
CCTCGGGATGGTTCGGCAGTGGCAGCAGCTCTTTCACGACCGCAACTACTCCGAGACGAACATCTCGCAGCCAGACTTCGTCATGCTGGCGACTGCCTACAACATTCCGGCCAGGAAGGTCGTGGCCCGCAACGAGGTCGACGACGCGATCCGCTGGGCGCAGTCGTTCTACGGCCCGGCCCTGATCAACTTCGTCGTTGGCCAGGAAGAGAATGTGTATCCGATGATCCCGAGTGGTGGCTCGTTCAGCGACCTGATTGAGGAAGGCGATTAAGATGGCAACCCGACCGCATACACTGATCGTGCTCGTCGAGGACCATCCCGGCGTCCTCAACCGGGTGATGAGCCTCTTCCGCCAGCGCGGCTTCAACGCTGACTCGGTCGCTGTCGGCCATGCTGAGACAGCAGGCGTCTCGCGGATGACGTTCGTCGTCAACGGCGATGACAAGCAGATCGAGCAGATGACCAAGCAGCTCTACAAGCTGCTCGAGGTGCTCAAGGTGACCGACATTACCGGCGAAAACGCGATCCAGCGCGAGCTGGCGCTGATCAAGGTGGCTGCGTCGGACCGGACTCGTGCTGATATCATGCGTGTTGTTACCGACATCTATCGCGGCCGTTTCGTTGACGCGACGCAGGACTCGCTGACGATCGAGGTCACCGGACCGACCGATAAGATTGAGTCGCTGCTGGCAATGATCCGACCGTACGGTATCAAGGAGGTCGCGCGCACCGGAGCGGTGGCGATGGCGCGCGGCGCGAACAGTAATGGCCTGACGCTCCTGCGCGATCAGGTAGCGTAGGCACGTCGAAGGGGAGAGGGAGTCGAACGATGGCAACGATCTATTATGAGAAGGATGCGAACGCTGACCTTCTCAAGGACAAGAAGATCGCGATCCTTGGCTACGGCAGCCAGGGACACGCGCACGCGCTGAACCTCAAGGACTCGGGCTTCGATGTCCGGATCGGCCTCTATGAGGGCAGCAAGTCGTGGGAGAAGGCCGAGGCTGACGGCCACACGGTCATGACCGCTGCCGATGCTTCCGCCGAAGCGGATTTGGTGATGGTGCTCGTGCCTGATCACATCCAGAAGCGACTCTACAACGAGTCGATTGCGCCGAACCTGTCCGACGGTAACGTCCTGATGTTCGCCCACGGCTTCAATATCCACTTCGGCCATATCAAGCCGCCGGCCAATATCGATGTCGCGATGATCGCGCCGAAGGGTCCGGGCCACATCGTCCGTGATATGTACACCGAAGGTGTCGGCGTCCCGGCGCTGCTGGCCGTCCATCAGGATGTCTCCGGCCAGGCCAAGGACATCGCGCTTGCCTATTCGGTGGGACTTGGCTCGGCCAAGGCCGGTGTGATTGAGACGACCTTCAAGGAAGAGACCGAGACGGACCTCTTCGGCGAGCAGGCCGTCCTCTGCGGTGGTGTCTCGCACCTGATCACGACCGCATTCGAGATCCTCGTCGAGGCTGGCTACCAGCCGGAGATCGCCTACTTCGAGGTGCTGCACGAGATGAAGCTGATCGTCGACCTGATGTATCAGGGCGGCATCAACTACATGCGCTACTCGGTCTCCGACACGGCTGAGTATGGCGACTACACCTCCGGCCCGCGCGTGATCGACGATCGCGTCCGCGCTACGATGCTCCAGGTGCTCGGCGACATCCAGTCGGGCGAGTTCGCCAACGAGTGGATCGGCGAGAATGAGGCTGGCCGCGAGCGCTTCCTCAATATGCGCCGCGACGCCAACGTCCACCAGATCGAAACCGTCGGCGAAGAGCTGCGTTCGATGATGCCTTTCCTGCAGAAGAAGGCCGTTCCGAGCAACTAGGCCCGGCGATCAAGACTATTCGATCCTGCCGACCAGGAACGGGACGTCCCGTTCCTGGTCGGCAGGATCAATTTCTCTCGCCTGCCAAAAAGTTGGAAGCTTCTCTATACTGCATTCGCTGCGCGCTCAGCAGCGACTGGCTGGATGGAGGGGCGATTCCATGACCGATTCGACTGGCGCCGACGGGACAGTCAGCAGGACGCTCGACAACGGCCTGACCATCATCGTCCGCTCGGAGCGGGCAGCGCCGATCGGGACGTTCTGGGTCTGGTATCGGGTCGGTGGCCGCAACGAGGTGCCGGGCATCACTGGTGTGTCGCACTGGGCCGAGCATATGCTCTTCAAGGGGACCGAGCGCTACCCGAAGGGCAGCATCTTTCGGACGATCACCGCCAATGGCGGTAGCCTCAACGGATTCACCTGGCTCGACTACACCGCCTACCTGGAAACCTTGCCGATCGACCGGATCGACCTGGCCTTCGATATCGAGTCCGATCGGATGGTCAACTCGCGCTTCGATCCCGACGAGGTCGCCGGTGAGCGGTCGGTCATCATTTCCGAACGGCAGGGAAACGAGAACTCGCCGACCTTTCTGCTGAACGAGGAGCTCACGGCTGCGTCGTTCAAGGCGCATCCGTACGGCCAGGGCGTCATCGGATACATGGCCGACCTGCGGACGATGACGCGCGACGATCTCTACAGTCACTACCGGACCTTCTACCGCCCAAACAACGCGACTGTCGTCTTCGTTGGCGATCTGGAGACCGGCGACGCGCTCGATCGAATCGAGCGCTATTTTGGTGAACTGGAACGCGGTCCTGACATCCCGGAATTGCGCTCTGTTGAGCCGGAACAGTTCGGGGAGCGTCGCGTCTCCCTCAGGCGGCCCGCGCCAAACCGTGTCGTATCGCTCGTTCACCGTGGTGTTGCCGCGTCGCATTCGGACGCGCCAGTGTTGGTTGCCCTGGACGCCGTCCTCTCGGGTGGCAAGCCGATGAGCTTCGGCGGCGGCGCGTCGATGGGCCGCTCATCGCGGCTCTACCGCGCGCTTGTCGCGACGGGACTGACGGCGTCCGCTGGTAGCTCGTTCGCGCTCTCGATCGACCCACTCCTCTTCGGCGTCAGCGCGACGTTGCGTCCCGAGTCTGATACTGAGCATGTCGAGCAGGTCATCGTCGATGAGCTTGAGCGTCTGGCCTCTGAACCCGTTGAACAAGAGGAGCTGGGTCGCGCGTTGAAGCAGATCCGCGCTCAGTTCACGTATAGCCAGCAGAGCGTCTCCAGCAAGGCCTACCTGCTCGGCTCGCTGGCGACGGTCGCGCCTGAGCGGTCACCGCGATCGCTGATCGACGACGTTCTGGCGGTGACGCCGGAGGATATCCAGCGTGTCGCGGCGACCTATCTGACATGGGAGCGTCGGACAACCGGCTGGCTGATTCCCGGTGAACCGGGTAGCGGTAGACCAGCGACGAACGGAACGGTTGCCACCGCGGTCGCAGGGTATGTTCCAGACGCCGACGACCTGGAGCTGGATACATCAATGCCCGCCCTGGCTGAGACACGGCTGGAGAACGGGCTGCGCGTTATGACACTCGAGACTGTCGAGCGTGATCCGGACGGGCCGGTCGTCATCCGGTTGCGGATTCCCGGCGGCAGCTCACTCGATGCGGATCGCCCCGGCGTCGCGCGCTTCACCGCCGAGATACTCACGCGCGGCAGCGGTGGGCGGGCGCTGGACGACCTCGCCGAGGAGCTGGACGGGCTTGGCGCGTCGGTTTCGGCGGGCGCCGGTCGCGAGAACACCGATCTGTCGTTGACATCGATGCGCGAGGATGTCGAGCGCGTCATGGAGCTACTCGCGACGGCGCTGCTCAAGCCAGACTTCCCCAATGAGCAGATCGAGATCGTCCGCGCGCAGATCCTCTCCGGATTGCGCCAGGCGCAGCAGGACACGCGCGGCGAGGCGGAGCAGACGCTGCGGCGGATGTTATATCCCGAGGGGCATCCGTACCGCGAGCGCGTCAGTGGCACTGAGGAAACCGTCGCGGCGATGGCCCGCGATGATCTGGTTGCCTTCAGTGAGCGGGCATACAAGCCGTCAACCGCGATCGTCGCTGTCGCCGGTGGGTTGAGTCATCAGGAAGCCGTCGACCTGATCAATCGGCACTTCGGGGCATGGCAAGGCGAGACGCCCGCGCTGGTCATCCCTGATGCTCCGGCAGCCGACTCCGCCCAGCGAGTGACGCAGGAGCTACCCGGTAAGTCGCAGGCCGACATCGCGATCGGAGGCGTCGCCATCCCGCGGCTTAGTCCGGACTTTCAGGCGCTGAACGTCGCCAACCTGATCCTCGGTCGGTTGGGGCTGATGGGCCGGCTCGGTGAGAGTGTGCGCGAGCGTCAGGGGCTGGCCTACTATGCGTTTTCTGGCCTTGAAGTCGGTATCGGGACGGGCTTCTGGAGTGCACGGGCCGGCGTGAACCCTGACAACATCGAGCGCGCGATCGAGACGGTTCTTTCCGAGGTACGAACGTATCTTGAGGAGGGGCCAACCGCCGAAGAGTTCAGCGACGCGATCGGGAACCTGACTGGCTCGCTGCCGCTCGGCCTTGAGACCGTCGGCAGTATCGCATCGATCATCGCGGACGTCGGCTTTTTCGACCTCGGGTTGGACTATCTGCAACGCTACCGCGCCACTATCCGCGCGCTGACGCCCGAGCAGCTTGTCGAGACAATGCGGCGCTACATCGATCCCGATCGGTTGGCGATCGCCGTCGTCCAGCCGGAAGGGACTGCATGACGCTGGTGGCATAATCGGGACGGTGTCGGCTGAATTGTCGCGATACCACGGTACAGGGATACAGGGATACGACTGATGAGTGAACCGGGCACGACGACGACCTACGCGAACTTCTGGATCTACCGCGTTGACCCCGCCTGGCGTCGTGAAGCGAAGTCGGACAAGGCATCGGCGCGCTCCGAGTTCCTGACCTTGTTTGAGAAAGCCGAAGCCGAAGGTGTCAAGCTACGCGGCGCGTATTCGACGGTCGGCCTGCGCCACGATGCCGACCTGATCTTCTGGGTCGTCACCGAGGATATCGACGCGATGCAGCGGCTGGCGGTTGCGATCAACGGCTCGGCCCTCGGCGGCTGGCTCGAATCGCGCTACACCTTCCTCGGCGTCGCCCTCGGTTCTCGATACACCAGCGACCACGCGCCCGCCTTCGTCAAGGGCATCCCGCCCAAGCGCTTTCTCTCGGTCTACCCGTTCATCAAGACCCACGAGTGGTATCAGGTTCCGTTCGAGGAGCGGCGCGCTACGATGTCCGAGCATGGCAGGATGGGTCGCGAGTATCCCGACATCCTGACCAACACCGTTTCCTCGTTCGGTATTGCCGACCACGAGTTCGTCGTTGCCTTCGAGGCGGACGACATCGGCGACATGGTCAGGATGGTCGAATATCTGCGCCCTGCCGCGTCGCGCCCATACACGAAGCTCGACACGCCGATCCTGCTGGGTGTCATGAAGGATCTGCCTGACGTGATCGCGGACCTCGGGTAGCGTCTTTTCAAACCCTCCCCGGTAGGGGCGATCATCGCAATGTCGCCCTGCTCCGATCGTCCGTGTGTCAGCAAGGGCGACATTGCGATGATCGCCCTTACCAGGGGTGGACGTGAGGTAGGTCCATCTGGAGAACTCGGGTACGTGGAATCGTCGTCGGATGACCGTCAGGCAAGGAGAGTGAGATTGGGACGCTGGAAGGACGGCGCACAATGTGCCGTGATGCTGACGTTCGATGTCGATGCTGAGACACTCTGGTTGTCTGGCGACATGGCAAACATGAACCGGCCCGGCATGCTCTCGCAGGGCACGTATGGCGCACGTGTCGCCGTCCCGCTCATTCTTGACCTGCTTGGTGAGCGTGACCTGAAGGGTACATTCTTCGTCCCCGGATGGACGGCCGAGAATCATCGTGATGTCATTACCGTCGTTCATCAGATGGGGCATGAACTTGGTCACCACGGCTGGATTCATGAGTGGCCGACGAATCTGAGCCGTGACGAGGAAGAGGATGTCTTACGGAAGGGCATCGCTGCCCTGTCAGCCATTACCGGATCGTCGCCGATTGGCTACCGTTCGCCGGCCTGGGAGTTTTCCGCCAACACGCTCGACCTGCTTCAGGTGCACGGCTTCCAGTATTCGTCGAATCTGATGGGTCACTTCATTCCGTGGCAGCACGAACAGCACGACATCATCGAACTACCGGTTCAGTGGTTGCTCGATGACGCGCCGTTCTTTCTCTTCGGAGCGGGCCGGTCGCGACCGATCAGCAGCGCGGAAAACGTGTTCCAGGCATGGTCCGAGGAGTTCCGTGGCATCTACCGCTACGGCGGACTCTTCAACCTGACGATGCACCCGCAGATTATCGGTCGTCCGGGGCGGTTGATGATGCTGGAGCGGATGATCGAGTTCATCAAGGGCTTCCCGGATGTCTGGTTCGCAACCGGCACGGAGGTTTCCGACTACTGGCGCACGCACACCCGGTCGTACCACCCGTAGGCGCAGAACCCGTCAGGAGCGGAAGACTGACAGACGGCCAACACCTCATTCTCGGGCAGGACGGGCCGCTGGCGGTGATAAACTCTGTTCGTGATATGGGGATTCGGCTAAGGATCTGGTTGAACTGGTGAGCGTCGTCATGGATGGAATCAAGGATCGGGTTGGGCTTGAGAAGAAGCTCAGCATCAACTCATACTCTGTCGATTCCACCCGCGCGCACATCCGCATCATCGATCACATCGTCTGCCTGCAATGCGAGCGGCAGCAATGCGTCAACTGCTGTCCGGCGGCCTGCTATGCGCCTCAGCCCGACGGAACGGTTCTCTTCTCGTATGAAGGCTGCGTTGAGTGCGGCACCTGCCGGATTGTCTGCCACGAGTTCGACAACATTGAATGGACGTACCCGCGCGGAGGCTTCGGTATCCAGTACCGCTTCGGATAGCCGGATTCCGGTAGCATCCGTAACCATTCGCGGCCATAAGGAGTCGATGCGATGTACTGGAATCGAAAGCATGTCCTCGTCTGCACGGCCTCCCACTGCATGCAGAAGGGCGCTAACAACGTCGCTGGGCGTCTGCGGCTCGAAATGAAGCGCCGTGGACTCGATCAGGATGTGCTCGTCAACACCTGCGATTCGATTGACCTCTGCGACATTGGACCGAACATCGTCGTCTACCCGGAGCGGGCGATCTACAGTCACGTCCAGGTTTCCGATCTCAAGGAGATCATCGAGCACCTGCAAGGTGGCGTGCCAGTCGAGCGCCTGTTGTTGACACCTGAAACGCCCGAGGAGGCCGCGCGGGAACAGTTTTTTCGATCCGTTGTGGTGGATGGCGACACGGTCTCGGCTGAAGAGTTCGCGACGCTCGTCGTGGAGCATGGCTACGACGATGCCTGGATCAATGAGCAGGCGCGCCGTGGCTTTATCGCTCGCAAGGAGGCGGAGGGCGTCCCGACCGTCACGGTGACGACCAAGGCATTGCAACGCTACCGCATCACGGTTCCGACCGACGAACGTGTGTGATTGATTGATGCCGTGAGCCAGCCCGTCGATTCCGACACAGCAACTGAACCAGTGAACGAGCCGCCGCGAACGCGACGGCTGCGTCGGGCTGCCTGGGCCGGCATGCGGCGAGCCATCCTGATTCGCTTTCTGATTGCCGCGCTGGTGGTTACGACGATCGCTTTGCTCAATTCATCGTTTCTGGGATGGGGCACGGTCGTTACGGCAGCCATTCTGGCGGTGCCAGCGTCACGATTCCGTTCGTATACCGCAGCGTTTCTGCCGTACGGAATGGTCTGGCTTGTGTTCTCGTTTCTGCGCGCGCTTGCTGACGAAACCAGGATTCCGCTCCGGACGGCGGAAGTCACGGCGATCGAACGCGCGATGTTCTTTGGCGAGACACCGACGATCTGGCTTCAAGAACGTTTATTTGAGCCGGGAGTGATCCACTGGTACGACTACGCCACGACCTTCGTGCACTGGTCGTATTTCTTTATCCCGCACCTCGCTGCGATCCTGATCTGGCGCAAGAGTCCGGCGCTCTACAATCGCTTCCTGCTGACGACGATGATCACGTTGTTTGTGGGGCTACTCGTCTACTTCCTCTCTCCGGCAGCGCCACCGTGGCTGACGGCTGATGCCGCCCCGCAGACCGATATCTTTCGCGTCATGGTCAGCGTTGGGCGGAACATCAATTCGTCGCTGTTTGACCGAACATATGGCGTTCTTGGCGATCCAAATCCGGTCGCGGCGATGCCGTCACTGCATCAGGCGATCACGTTCATGCTCTTCTGGTTCGCGCTCCATCATAGCCGCTGGCTTGCAGCGCTCGCCTTCCTCTACTCGCTCTCGATGGCTTTCGCGCTCGTCTACACCGGCGAGCACTACGTCATCGACATTCTGGTTGGCTCTGCGATCACCACGTATGCCTACTTCTTCGCCGGTCGCTGGCTGAACGTCACCGCCCCCTTCTTCGGCGGGGTGACGCAGCCCGTGCTGGTCCCTGCCACCGAGTTCGATTCAGCGCAGGTCTCGCCGCGGATTCCAGTACGAGATCAGTCGATGCGCGACGAGAGACAGCGAGAGGAGCCGGCGTGACGGAGGCTGCCGTGTCGCGGACGCCCGAGGAAACCCCGCCCGACGTCATCGAAGGCTCAGTCGAAATCGCGGCTGAGACAAGCGCCGATCCGGACGACCTCGCGCCTTTCGTCCATCCGGCCGAGGCCGATTTCGCGTCGTTCCTGGATTTCTACCGCATCCGTTGGCAGTACGAGCCACGTTCGTTTCCGCTGCGTTGGCGTGACGGCAGGATCGCCGAGATGTTCACGCCCGACTTCTATCTCCCGGAGCGGGATGTGTTCGTCGAGCTGACGACGATGAAGCAGTCGCTGGTCACGCGCAAGAACCGCAAGATCCGTCGGCTGCGCGAGCTGCATCCCAGCGTCAACGTGATGCTGGTGGACCGCAAGGCGTTCCACGACATCCTCGGTCGCTTCGGCTACGGCTCTGTCGACATCACCTCGTTGCGGCAGGAGGATATCGAGCGCATTCTGCTCTCGTCGTCGGAGATTCAGCAGCGGGTACTCGATCTCGGGCAAGAGATTTCGGAAGACTACGCCGGACAATCGCTCGTGCTAGTGGGACTGCTGAAGGGTGTCACCTTCTTCCTGGCCGATCTGGCTCGGGCTGTCACGCGGCCATTGGCGATCGACTACCTCTCCGTCAAGTCGCCGATCCAGTCGCCAGACGGGATCATGATCGAACGCCACCTGGATATCGACGTTCGCGGTCGTCACGTTCTGCTGGTAGAGGACATTGTCAATACCGGACTGACGATGGATTTCGTCCTCGACTATCTGCGAGTCCAGCAGCCAGCCAGCATCGCGGTCTGCGCCTTGCTTGATCGTGTCCAGCGTCGGATCGCGCCGGTCGATGTCCGCTACGTCGGGTTTAGCATCCCCAACGACTACGTGGTTGGCTACGGCCTCGACCACCACGAACTGTACCGCAACCTGCCGTTCATTTGTGTCCTCAAGCGCGCCGCCTACGAGCAGCACCACCTGGCTGAAGAGGGCGCGACGCCACATCTGGAGAGTTCTGTTCTTTCATGATTCATCGGTATCCTGTCGCGTTGTTCCTCATTGCAGCGGCGTCCTTTCTTGTTCTGGCCTGCGGGACAGACGACGAACCTGATCCCGGCGGTGAGTCGATCCTGCCACCCGAAGTGCCAACCAGCGCAGCGTCAGCACCGACCTCGATCGGGGCTTCATCCGAGGAACCAACGACAGCGGCGACTGTCATCGTGACTCCAACGATGGCGACTGATGGTGGCCCGGCCAGTACGGCGACCACCGAGCCGCAGTCCACGGTGCCAGCCGTGCCGGAAGGAACCGCTACTGCCGAGATCGATGGGCAGATGCTCGTTGTTCCGGCCGGTTATAGGATTTCGATCTACGCCGAGGATCTCGGCGCTGCCAGGTTCATGGCGTTGGACGACAACGGTGTCCCGTACGTCACTGACCAGACCGGGCGGGTTCTTCGCCTACGGGACGCCGACGGTGATGGCGTCGCAGATGGGGCTGAAACCGTACTTGATGGACTGAACAATCCGCATGGCATCACGTTCCATGACGGTGCTCTCTATATAGCCGACGAGACCCGCGTAATTCGGGCGACGGACGATGATGGTGACGGGACGTTTGAGACGGATACACCGATCATCGATGACCTGCCAGAGGGCGGTCACTCGACCCGCACGATCCGTTTTGGTGCAGACGGCATGCTTTACCTGGCGGTTGGTTCGTCGTGCAATGTCTGTGAGGAGGAGGATCCGCGCCGTGCCGCGATCTGGCGCTACAACGCCGACGGAAGCGGTGGCGAGCCGTTCGCGACCGGGCTACGCAACGCGGTCGGCATCGCGTTCCATCCCGAGAGCGGTGAACTCTGGGCGACCAACAATGGGCGCGACGGCATGGGTGACGACGTGCCACCAGAGACGATCAACCAACCATCGATGGGCGACGATTTCGGATGGCCGCGCTGCCACGCGGGGACGGTCGTCGACCCGGAGTTCGGGGGAGACGGCGCTTGCGACGGCGTGACGCAGCCCGCTGTCCTGCTCCAGGCGCACTCAGCACCGCTGGGGCTGACGTTCGCCAGTGGTGACCAGTTGGCTCCGTTCGAGGGCGACCTGCTGGTTGCCTTCCACGGCTCCTGGAACCGTTCGGAACCGACCGGCTACAAGGTCGTCAGGATTCCGTTCGAGAACGGTGCTCCCAGCGGCGAGGCGCAGGATTTCGTGGCAGGGTGGCTGCTGCCGGATGGCGACCGCTGGGGACGCCCGGTTGATGTCCTGGTTGCGGCGGACGGCAGCCTCTTGATCTCAGACGACGAGGGTGGACGTATCTATCGCCTGAGCCGCACCTCGTAATGCGAAGTGACATGCGGACAGCCGAATCGTGCTCGCTCGCTTTGCGGCCCAGGAAGTCATCAAGTACCATAGTTAGATGGTAGCGGTGCGCCCAACGTGGAGCACCTGTGCCGGTACAGACCGTTCATGTCAAACCTGCCGATAGCTGAGTCCGACGACTCTCCGACTGTCTGAACTGGCCCAATATGCGATCATTTCCATGCTATCTTCGACAGCGTGAATCCTATCCAGCGGTCGATAATCCGTCGTAGGACGGCGGCGTAGTTACAAGCAGTACTCGGAAGGGAGACATGGCGCATGAGTGACAGTTGGTCGGAGCAGAAGAACGGCGGAACAGGCGGCGAGCAGCCTACGTTGACGACCCGCCAGGGGCATCCCGTCTACGATAACCAGAACAACCGCACCATCGGTAATCGAGGTCCCACCACGCTGGAGAACTACCACTTCATCGAGAAGATCAGTCACTTCGACCGCGAGCGTGTTCCGGAGCGGGTTGTCCACGCGCGTGGCGCAGGCGCTCACGGGTACTTCGAGGCGTACGGGACGGTCGGTGACGAGCCAGTCGCCAAGTACACGCGCGCTAAACTATTTCAGGAGCGTGGCAAGCGCACGCCGCTGTTCATCCGGTTCTCGACCGTCATCCACGGTGGACATTCACCCGAGACGCTGCGCGATCCGCGCGGTTTCGCGGTCAAGTTTTACACCGAGGATGGGAATTGGGATCTGGTCGGTAACAATCTGAACATCTTCTTCATTCGCGATGCCGTCAAGTTTCCGGACATGATCCATGCTTTCAAGCCGGACCCGATCACCAATCGACAGGATATGCAGCGGTTCTTCGATTTCGTCAGCATGTCTCCGGAGTCGTTGCACATGATCACCTGGATCATGAGTCCGTGGGGGATTCCCGCCAACTACCGCGAAATGCACGGTTCAGGCGTGAACACCTACAAGTGGGTGAACGCAGACGGCGAGGCAGTGCTGGTCAAGTATCACTGGGACCCGAAGCAGGGCGAGCGCAACCTCACCCAGGCAGAGGCTGACGCGATCCAGGCCACCAACTTCAACCACGCCACCCAGGATTTGTACGACGCGATCGCGCGCGGCGAGTATCCCGAGTGGGAGCTTCAAGTTCAGATCATGAGCGACGACGACCACCCTGAGCTTGACTTCGACCCGCTCGACGACACGAAGCTCTGGCCAGAGGATCAGTTCCCGATGCGACCGGTTGGCCGGATGGTGCTCGATCGCAACCCGGTCGACTTCTTCAACGAGGTCGAGCAGGCTGCCTTCGGTACCGGCGTGCTGGTCGACGGACTCGACTTCTCCGACGACAAGATGCTTCAGGGCCGGACATTCTCATACTCGGACACCCAGCGGCACCGAGTTGGTACGAACTACCTTCAGCTCCCTATCAACCAGCCGAAAGTTCCAGTCGCCACGAACCAGCGCGGCGGCCAGATGTCGTATGGCGTCGACGGAGGCGGTGAAAACCCGCACGTGAATTACGAGCCGAGTCTCATGGGTGGCCTCAGCGAGGCGGCACCGGCTGGGAAGCCGCACACGCCCTATGTCGAGGGCAATCTGGTCCGCGAGGCAATTGGTCGCACCAACAACTACGGACAGGCTGGCGAGCGCTACCGTTCATTTGAGGACTGGGAGCAAGAAGAGTTGATCAGTAACCTGGTCAACAACGTCGGGCAGTGCAACCGTGAGATCCAGGATCGCATGATCTGGCACTTCACGCAGTGTGACGCCGACTACGGTCGTCGCGTTGCTGAAGGGCTGGGCTTGCCCGTGCCCGAAGGCATGGCCGCCGACTCGCGTGAAGTCGTGACGACCGACTAATCAGTTAGCAACGTCAATCAACGGAAATCATAAACTGGGGCGGACAGAAATGTCCGCCCCATCGCTATCCAAACAGGTCTTAGCCCAGGACTTCGACGATCGCGCTTTGGATCGCGTCGGCGACTCGGGAGGCTTCCTCGCGGGTCAGGATGAGCGGCGGCGAGATCGCGATCCCGTCGTTCGAGCAGCGCACGATCAGGCCACGGGCGCGGGTCGCGGCTTGCAGGCGCGGCCCGATGTTGAGCGACGGGTCGAACTTCGCCTTCGTCCCCTTATCATCGACGACCTCGACGATCATCATCATGCCCTTGCCGCGCACCTCGCCGACGTTCTGGTGCGGCGCCATTTCCTGGAGCCGGTTGAGCAGATACTCGCCCTGCTCGGCGGCGTTGGCGGGCAGGTTCTCGTCCTCGATGAGCTGGATGTTGCGGAGGGCGACGGCACAGGCAACCGGGTGACCGGAGTAGGTGAAGCCGTGCATGAACATCTGGTCCGGCTCGATCATCTGAGTGTATATCTCGTCGCTGACGCCAACCGCGCCGAGCGGGATGTAACCGGATGTGACGCCTTTGGCGATCGAGACGATGTCCGGCTGGTTGCCGTACTGCTCGACGCCGAACATCGTTCCCGTTCGTCCGAAGCCGGTGATGACCTCGTCGGCGATCAGCAGGATGTTGTTCGCCTTCAGCACCTCGCTGACTCGCGCCCAGTAGCCATCTGGGGGGACGATGACGCCTCCTGCACCCTGGACAGGCTCGCCGATCATGGCCGCGATCGTGTCCGCGCCCTCACGCTCGATCGTTTCCTCAAGTTCGCTGACGAGTGCGTCGATGAAGCCAGCCTCGTCGAGGTCACCGGCGTTGCGATAGGCGTACGGCGCGCTGAGATGAACGAATCCCTCCGGGCGCGGCCCGAAGTGCTGCCAGTAGGCTGGGATACCTGTCGCGGACAGCGCGCCCATCGCGATGCCGTGGTAGCCCTGCATACGCGAGATGATCTTGACCTTCTCGCCCTGTCCTTTGACCGACCAGTAGTAGCGAGCAATCTTGATGGCTGTCTCGTTCGATTCCGCGCCGCCAGACGTGAACTGGAAGTGGTTGATCGGACCCGGATACATCTCGGCCAGCTTCGCGGCGAGCTGGATCGCCGGAGGTGTCGCCAGCCCGAAGAAGGTCGGCGCGAAGGCGAGCGTCTCGATCTGCTCGCGCGCAGCCTCGGCCAGCGCGACGCGGCCATGCCCGACGTTCACGTTCCAGAGTCCTGCGAAGCCGTCGATGTACTCCTTGCCGTCGCTATCGTAGATGCGGCTGCCCTCGCCCCGCGTCAGCACCAGCGGGCCACTTTTGGCGTGCTGGTGCAGGTTGGTGACGGGGTGCAGCATGTGGTCGATGTCCATCTGGACGAGCGTGGCGGTGTCGAAGGCTGAGGTTGCCATTGGTGGCTGTTCTCCATTTCCCTGACAACGGCGCGGCGCGCCGTCTGATTCGGCCTGTCGAGAATAGCACGGTCGGGGAAACGTGGGAACCGAGGTTCAGTCGGCGATGCCAGGCGTCGGCATCGACCGGGCCGGTGGAACCTCATGTGCGTCGCGATCGATTGCCATGACGTGTGAATTGGCGGCATCCCGGCCAGCATCGGTGAGGGCTACCCGGCCATCCTCGTCACGGACGTAGCCGTCAGTCGTCGCCCTGCGGATCACGCGCGTGAGCCAGTCGCGGCTCCAGTTTAATTCGCGGGCCAGGTGTTCCATGCTCTCACTTGCCGTGCGGTGGTGGTTCAAGTGCAGTAGGAGAAGGTCGACCGCGAAGCGCTCCCGCAGCCGCAACCTCCGCAATGTTCGCGCAACGATCCCATGTGATGGCGAGAAGAGTGCTGCCAGCGCGAAGAAGATGCCACCGACGACCGCCATCATCCCGCTGATCGAGACATCGAAGGCCACTGCCGAGTAGTAGCCGACGACGGCAGATGCCGCCCCAGATGCAAGGCTGAGGACGATCATCAATTCAAGTCGGTCGGTCAACAGGTAGGCAGTCGCCGCTGGAACGATCATCAGCGCCACGACGAGGATCGCACCGACGGCAGCGAACGCGCCAACCGTCGTCACCGAGACAGCCGTCATCAGCCCGTAGTGGATCACCAGCGGAGAGAGCCCAAGCGCCGCCGCCAGACCGGGATCGAATGTCGCGAGCTTCAACTCCTTGTAGAACAACAGGACGAGCGCGGCATTGATCACGGTCAGGATCGCCAGGACAATCAACGGCTGCGAGCCGACATCATTGCCAAAGAGTATGAGCCGATCGAATGGCGCGAACGCGATCTCGCCAAACAGGACCGCGTCGGCGTCAAGGTGGACCTGCGAAAAGTAGCGCGAGACGAGGAACGTGCCCAAGGCGAACAATGCCGGAAAGACGATTCCGATCGCCGAGTCAGACTTCACGCGCCCGGTCCGTTGCAACGCCTCGACCAGAACAACCGTCGTCACGCCCGCGAGGGCCGCGCCGAGCGTCCCGGCGATCAGGTTCGGGCCACTGGCGAGGAAGTAAGCAATCACGAGGCCCGGCAGAATGGCATGACTGATCGCGTCGGCCATCATCGCCATTCGCCGCAGGATCAGGAACGTTCCGACCAGCGAGCAGGCGCAGGCAGCGAAGACGGCTGTCAGGAGGACGGTCAGTTCCGCGTTCATGCAGTCGCCTCCGGCCCACGGGCCAGCGCGTCGCGCCGCAGCGATCGGCGCCGAAGCGAGTCCCAGACGATGCCACGTTCCGGCGCGAACAGGATCGAGATAACGACGATGACGGTAACGCAGAGGATGATCATTGGGCCGGTCGGCACCCGCCGGGCTGTGACACTGATCATCGCGCCAGCGACACCGGCCGCCCCGCCGAAGAACCCGGACAGTGCCAGCATCACACCAAGCCGGTTCGTCCACTGGCGCGCTGCTGCTGCTGGCGCGATCAGCATCGCCGCCATCAGGACGACGCCAACCGTCTGGAGTCCGATCACGACGGCGATCACGATCGATGAGGTCAGCAGCACGTTGAGCCCACGCATCGGGAAACCGAGGCTGGCGCCGAACTCGGGGTCGAACGAGAGCAGCTTGAACTCCTTGAAGAGTAGCGCCACCAGCAGCAGCGCCACCGAGCCGAGCGCTGCCATTGTGACGACGTTCTCCCAGACGAGCGTGGCTGCCTGGCCAAACAGGTATTGGTCGAGGCCGGCCTGATTGGCGTTGTTGGAGTGCTGAATGTACGTCAGCAGAACGACGCCGAAGCCGAAGAAGACGGTCAGGACGACGCCGAGCGCGGTGTCCTCACTGAGCCGCGTGTCCTGGACGATCCGGATGATCAGCAGCATGCCCAGCCAGCCGGAGATCGCAGCGCCGATCATCAGCACGAGCGAGGTCTTCGAACCGGTCAGCATGAATGCCAGCGCGATGCCCGGTAGCGCGGCGTGCGCGAGCGCGTCGCCAAGCAACCCCTGTCGGCGGAGGACGGCGAAGGTTCCCAGCACACCACCGACGATGCCAAGCAGCGCCGAACCGAGCGCGACATTGCGCAGCGTATAGTCGAAGATCACGTCATGCAGCAGATCAGGCATCGGCTAGTCGCCCGCCGCTGATTCGACGCTGCTCGCCAGGCCGGCATCAGCCGCGTTGGCAAAGAACGAGATGCGGCCACCGTATGCGGCTTGCAGATTCGGCAAGGTGAAGGTCGTCTCGACCGGGCCGTCGGCGACGACTCGCACATTCAACAGGATGAGCCAATCGAAATACTCACGCACTGTTTCCAGGTCGTGATGGACGACGACGAGGGTTCGTCCACGCGAACGCAACTCGCGCAAGACATCGATGATCGCGCGTTCAGTTGTTGCGTCAACTCCCGCGAACGGCTCGTCCATGAAGTAGACCTGCGCGTCCTGAGCGAGCGCCCGCGCCAGGAAGACACGCTGCTGCTGGCCGCCTGAGAGCTGGCTGATCTGGCGTTGGGCAAAGTCAGCCATTCCGACCTTGTCAAGGCACTCGATCGCGATCTGCCGCTCTTTCCGGCCTGGTCGTCTGATCCAGCCGAGTTGTCCGTAAAGTCCCATCTGGACGACATCCACCGCGTTGGTCGGGAAGTCCCAGTCGACGCTGCCGCGCTGCGGGACGTAGCCGACGAGCTTGCGCTGCTGCTCGTATGGCTTGCCGAAGACCGAGATCGTGCCACTGGTCGGCGGCACGAGGTTCAGCACCGTCTTGATCAGTGTCGACTTGCCAGCCCCGTTCGGCCCGACGATGGCGACGAGCTTGCCTTCAGGAATCGTCAGGTCAATGTCCCAGAGGACCGGCGTCTCCCGGTAGGCGACCGTCAGGTCACGAACGGCCACCGGAGCGTCTGCATGCTTCGCCGCGACAGTCATCGATGCTCCGTCCTACTGGCCGCTCAGGGCGGCGACAATCGTTGTGACGTTGTGCCGCACCATCCCGAGATACGTGCCTTCCTCGGTGCCGGCTTCGCCCATCGCGTCCGAGAAGAGCTGGCCGCCGATCTCGACATCCTTGCCCTTGGCCTGGACCGCCTGGCGAACGGCGTCGATCGTGTTCTCGTTGACACTCGACTCGATGAAGATCGCCGGAATGTCCTGGTCGGCGATGAACTGCGCCAGATCCTGGACATCGGCCAGCCCCGCTTCGGACTGCGTGCTGATGCCTTGCAGGCCACGAACGTCCATGCCGTAGCGCGCGCCGAAGTAGCCGAAGGCATCGTGAGCCGTAATCAGCACGCGCGCCTGCTCGGGGATCGATGCGATCTGCTCCTCAACCCATCCGTCGAGTTCTTCGAGTTCGGCGACGTATACGTCAGCGTTAGCCTTGTAGGCTTCGGCGCTGCCAGGATCCATTTCCGAGAGCTTCTGCTCGATCGAGCGCGTGACGCTGACCCAGAGACTGACATCGAACCAGACGTGAGGATCGAACTTGCCGGCGAATTCGGGTGGCTCACGCAAGAATTCGGGATCGATCCCCTCTGTCACCGCGACGGTCGGTTTCGACGATGCCAGCCGGACGAAGATGTCGGTCATCCGCCCCTCAAGTTCCAGGCCGTTGTAAAAGATGACATCGGCATCATCGAGCTTGCTGACATCGCTGGCGCTGGCCTTATAGAGGTGCGGGTCGACGCCTGGTCCCATCAGCCCCTCGACATCGACACGGTCACCGCCAACGTTCGCAACGGTGTCGGCGATCATGCCGGTGGTTGCCACAACGTTGATGGTCCTGTCCGAGAGGTCGCCACTCTGTGCGTCGTTACCGCATGCTGCCAGGACGGCGATGAGGGGAAGCGCAAGCATGGCAAGTGATTTGAACCGTAGTCGCACGTTATGATCTCCAGATCGGATTCAATTTGAAGCGGCTTGTTTCCACCAACCACATGGTGAAGTCCTGGTACAGGATAAAGTTAGGTGAACCTAATGTCAAGTTTAGCGGTGAGTTGCCGCATTGTCACGGACCAGTAGATGGCTCGTTAATGAGGCCTCGGGCCGCAGATGTAAGTGAGAAGACGAATAGGGCGATCGTCACGGTCGAGCCGATCGCGCCAAGCACGAGCCACGGCAGAGCCGGGAAGTCGCGGGTGCGCGCCTGATCGAATAGCCAGCCGCCGAGGAGTTGACCAGCCGCGCCGCCGATGGCAAGCGAGAGCGCGCTGAAACCGAAGTAGCTCGCGAGCATTCCGTCACCAGCCCGGCTCGCGATCCGCGCGACACTGGCGTTGACGACCGGCTCAATCACGACACGGGAAGCTGAGACGCAGGCGACACTGAGCAACAGTGCCGGCAGTCCGTTGGCGAGTCCAATACTCGCCAATGACAACGTCAGACAGCCAGTCCCAAGCGCGACCGCTTGCAACGACGATAAATAGCGCGTTGCCAGGCGGACGAGCGGAAACTGAAGCGAGACGGCAACGATCGAGTTGACAAGGAAGACGACACCGAGGCTGTCGGTCGTTCCCGTCAATCGTTCGGATTCGAGCGGGACCGTTATAAATAGCTGAGTTCCGAGCAGGTAGTAGCCGCTCATGATCAGGCTGAAGAGCACGAACGTTCGGTCGTGAATGACCGATCCGATTGTTTTCAGAATCCCAGGTGGCCGGCTTATCGTTCCCGTCCGGTTAGCCGCTGGGATCAGCAACATCGTTCCGATTGCTCCGACGATGTAGATGGCTGCCGCCGCGACGCAGACGAAGGAGAAGCTGGCCTTGATGAGCAGCGCGCCAAGCAGCGGCCCTACCGCCAGCCCGACGTTTGAAGCAAGCGACCAGAGCGAGAAGCCAGCCGTCCGCTGCTCGGCTGGGACGATGGTTGCCATTAGCGCACGGGCGCTGACCTCGAACAGCGCGCCACCCAGCGCAGCGATCAATGACGCCAATAGCAGGAGTGGCAGCGTGTCGGCGAATACGAACGTCGCGAAGCCGGCGGAACGGACCACCATCCCGACCGCCAGCACCGGTCGGTACCCAACGCGTTCGGCCAGGTTGCCGGTGACGAGCATCAGCCCCTGTTGTGAGAACTGCCGGACCGCCAGTGCAAGCCCGACCATCGCCGCCGTGAAGCCGAGCGAGGTGGTGTAGTAGACCGACACGAGCGGAATCAGCATGAAGAAGCCGACGCTCATCGCGAACGCATTGAGCAGCATCGACCAGATCGCGACCGGCAGCCCAGCCAGCGAGCGGTAACCGATGTGTCCCGTCTCGCCCTCGACCGCCAGCCGTAGTCGCCCCGAACCTTGTAGCATCCGCTCCTCTCATTCGCCGTCCGGGATTGTACGGCAGCGGACTCTCAACAACCGTTCGATGGCTGAGAGTTATCCGATGAGCTTCCCCTTTTCCTGTCATCCCGAGCGGAGCGAAGCGGAGTCGAGGGATGACAGGAAAAGGGGGTCGGGCCTCGGTCAACAGACGGGCTCTAACGTTGAAGGGAGCGACAATCGTCGTTCCCTTCCGTCGGTTTGTGGCCGTCGAATGTGTCTAAGCGTGCTCGGGGGAATCAATGTCCTCGTGGACGCGCGGGCCGGGATCGCTGAGGCCGGAGTCGTTGAAACGGCGCAGGATGCGGATCGTGAGGTCGTTCTGGCAGATGACCTGGCAGGAGAGACGCGTGTTGGGTCCAAGCTCATTCTCGAGCGCCAGACGCGCTTCTTCACGCTCGTTCATCGTACCTGCGTCGCCGTCGAGTACCTCGATCCGGCAGGTTGTGCACTTGGCAAGACCACCGCAACGGTGCAGGATGTCGATCCCGTTGTCCTCGATCTCCAGGACGAGCCTGCGGCCCTCCTTGGCCTCGAACGTCTTGATTCCCTCAGCTTCGATCTGCGACATGTAGCGGTCCTCCAGAAATGATCCAGAAGGGCTGGACACCCTGTATCTCTAGGCGCTGCCCATTGGCAACGACAACGCCGTCAGGCGACAACTTCGCGAGTCTCGGACAGCGCCAGGTATTCGCCGGTGTCGATGATCTCTTTCAGGTGCTGGACAGTGTCCCAGATATCAGCATACGAGACGTAGAGCGCGATTGGCGCCAATCGGATCACGTTCGGTGGACGGAAGTCGGGGACAACCCCGCGCGCTTTGAGCGCCCGAGCGATGCGCGGACCCTCGGTGTGCTCAACAGCAACGTGGCCGCTGCGGCGTGCCGGATCGCGTGGCGTGCCAATGGCGTAGCCGTAGTCCGGGCCGGTGAGCTCTCTCCCCTCGACAAGGTCCATCAGGTACTCGGTCGCAGCCAGCGATTTCGCGCGTACGCGCTTGATACCAGCCTCTTCGAAGATATCCAGCGATCCGAGGAGTGGCGCGGTGCTGAGGATCGGCACGGTGCTGATCTGCCAGCCGCCAGCACCTGGCGCCGCCTCGAACTCGTGCAGCATGTCGAACTGGCGCTCCTTGTTGTAACCCCACCAGCCTGGCAGCCCCGGCTGCTTACCGAAATGCTTCTTGTTGACGTACAGCGCGCCAACGCTGCCCGGTCCGGCATTGAGGTACTTGTAGTTGCACCAGACGCCGAAGTCGACACCCCACTCGCTGAACTTGTGCGTCGTCGCGCCAGCCGAGTGGGCGCAGTCCCAGCCGATTGGGATGCCGCGTTCGTTGGCGGCACGGGTGACACGCTCGATGTCGAGCAGTTGCCCGCTGCGGTAGAGGACGCTCGGCAGCAGGATCAGCGCGACGTCGTCGCTCATTGCGGCGATGATGTCGTCTTCCTCGACGGTTCGGCCATCGTGGCTGGCGACCTTGAGGAGATCGCTGTCCGGATCGCCGCCATGCCGACGGATGTGCGCCTGCATCGCGTAGATGTCCGATGGGAAGTCGAGCGCTGTCGCGATGATCTTGCGTCGGTCTCCAACAGGCTCGTAGAACGTGGCTATGAGTTGGTGCAGATTGACGGTGATCGTCCCGGTGACGACGACTTCTTCCGGCTCCGCGCCGAACATCGGCGCGAGCCGCTCACCGAGCTGTTCACCGAGGTAGAACCAGGCAGGGTCGGCGCGCAGCCAGCCGTCGATCCCTTGCGTTTTCCAGTCGTTGAGTGCTGAGTGGACTCGCTTCTCGGCGTCCTTTGAAAGCAGGCCGAGCGAGTTGCCGTCCATGTAGATCGTCCCCGGCTGGACATAAAAGCGCTCGCGGAACGACGCGAGCGGGTCGTTACGGTCCAGTTCTTCAGCGTAGGCGCGGTCGAGGGTGTTGACCATCCAGCGTTCCTCCATACGTGTGCGACACGATGCGAGGAGAATACCATCATCAGGTGCGATACTCTGCGGGTGACGATGAACGTGATGAGGATGTGTAGGGGGAGGCGTGATGCCGGACAAGATTCGGGTCGGACTGCTGGGCGCCGGTTCCTGGGCGCAACGTGCGCACCTGCCAGGCTTCACACTTGACGATCGCTGCGAGGTCGTCGCGATCTGCGATCCGGAACGGGAGCTGGCCGAGTCGCTGGCCAGTGAGTTCAACATCCCCGAAGTAATGACCGACTGGCAGGCGCTCCTTTCGCGGCGTGACATCGACTTGATCGATGTCTGCACGCCCAGCGCGACCCACTGGGAACTGGCGACGGCGGCGCTCGATGAGGGCAAGCACGTCCTCTGCGAGAAGCCGGTGGCCTACGACTACCGCGACACGCGCCGCGCCGCGGAGGTGGCGCGCTCGAAGGGGCTGAAGACGAAGCTCGGCTTCACCTTCCGCTACGCGCCAGCCATGATGTACATGAAGCACCTGATCGACGAGGGCTACTGCGGCACGCCGTTCATCTTCAACGGCTACGAGCAGAACTCGCAGTGGATCGATCCGCAAACGCCCTTGCGTCAGGCCGACCACACTGCCGACCAGTCTGAGATGCAGGTGTCGTCACTCGAAGGCTACGGCGCGCCGATCATCGACCTGAGTCACTGGATGGTCGGCGCTGACCTTGCCAGCGTCGTTGGGACGATGCGCAACTTCATTCCGGAGCGTGTCGTCCGCCAGACCGGCCAGATGACGCGCATGAATATCGACGATGGTGACATTTACCTGGGCGAGTACACCAATGGAGCGATCTGCTCGATCCAGACCAGCTACGTCACGGTCGGCAACTACCCCGGTCTCGAAGCGCGGCTGTATGGTAGCGAGGGCGCGCTGATCTGCCGCCTGATCGAGGAGTTTGGCGAGTGTCAGACGCTCAGGGGCGCGAAGCCGGACGATGTCGAGTTCAAGGACATCGAGATTCCGAAGGAGTTCTTTCCGCCGGGTGGCTCCTCGAACGATCCGTGGCCAACGCTGTTCTACCGCAACCTCGTCACCGATTTTTTGACGGAGATTATCGACGGAGGCGACACAAATCAGGGTAGCTTCGATGACGGCGCGTGGGTCCAGGAAACGATCAACGCCGTCGAGCTCTCGTTCCGTCGGCGTGCCTGGGTTGATCTTCCGCTCGACGGTTCCTAGTCGTTTTCGTTCAGACCGATCTGTGCAAGAACCCAACCGGACGCGAACTGAAGGACGACCTGGTCAGTCTCTGGAGTGGCAGGAAGCTCGCCAACGTCGCCGTAGGCAAGTGCGTCGGCGACGAGAACAGGTCCGGTGTCGGTCTGTACTCGGACTGGTATCCCCCTGCCCGCGACGCCGCGAATGAAGTTCCAGGCGTTGCGGGCTGGCCGTTGGGTGTCGATCGTGAAGTCGTCCGATGTCGGCCATGATTCGTAGCTGGCAAGCCTCGCGTCCTGTTGCTCCCCGCATAGCCTAACAACCGCCAGCGAGTCCATGATTTCGGCCGTCAATTCGGCACCGTTCGCGGCCAACAGGAACTCCAGTTCGCTTTCGCGGACACCGTCAGGATACTGAACTGCGCGCTGCGCCAGAATCGCGCCGGTGTCGAACCTCCTGTCGAGTTCGTGCAAGGTCACGCCGCAGCCGCTGCCTCCGTCCCGCATGATCCAGAACAGTGGGTCAGGTCCCCTGTGGGCAGGCAGCAACGACGGATGGACATTCAGCGCTGTCAGATGGGGTATCTCGCGGATGACGCGCGGAATCAGTCGTGGGAAGCAGGCGACGATCAACACATCAGGAGTGAACGACTCGACCAGTTCGATCGTCCCAGGCGATGTGAGGCTGCCCACGCTGTAGGTTGGGTATCTGGTGACTGTCGTTGAGCCAGGTTTGCCCGCGATCGGCAGCATCGTGACGTTGGGATCAATACGGACGGGACGCTCAAGCCGTGGATGACCGGGAATGATCAAGGCTGACGGCACGTGGCCACGCTTCGCGAGTCCTGTCGCGATGGCCCCGGTGAACCCACAGCGCATCCCAAAAAGAACGAAGCGCGGTCGTGGCGCAGCAGGTGATACAGTTTTCATTGAACAACTGACATGCGGAACCTGCGCCAATCCGCGCTGGTGACTCGCATCGTGCAACGGATATTCGAGAAGCTGGGGAGGGCATCATGGCTCGCATGGTGATGTGTGCAAAGCTGGGACGTGAGCTGCCGGGCCTTGAAGCGCCGCCGTTCCCCGGTGAGCTTGGCCTGCGAATCTACGAGAACATCTCCGCCGAAGGCTACCGCCTCTGGGGACAGCACGCGACGATCATGATCAACCATTACGGTTTGCACCCGGCTGATCCGGACACACGCAAGCTGCTCCGCAAGGAGATGGAAGACTTCTTCTTCGGCGAGAACGCCAGGATGCCCGATGACTGGGTCGCTCCCGGATCGGCGCCAGCCGCCAAAGGGGACGACGGCGGCGGCGGCGGAGCACCGGCCAGCAAGGGTGGCGCTGCGCCTGCTCGCAAGAAGTAGCCGGCATCCACCATGCGCAGTCATCCCGCCGCTACGTTCTGCATCAGCATCATCGGATCGATCCGTATCTGAAGCTGGGCGTGCGCTTCGCGTAGCGCGCGCTCGACGTCCTCTGGCGTGTCGGCCCGTGCGAAGATGAACCCCAGGTAGCTTGCTCCCTCAGGAAGCGGCTTGATCGGATAGTTCAGCTTGGCCGTAATCTCGATCCCGTCGATGTGCTCCACCGCGCGTGCCTCGTCGGTTCCGCCGACCTTGCGCAGGATGCCTGCTTTCGGGATCGGGATCATCATGACACCGGCGGCGTTGCTGCTCCTGTCGTACGACGGAATCTCCATCCCGACCGCGTGACGCAGGATCAGTTCTTCAAGACACATGCCGGCGCCGAACGACAGCACCGTCGAACAGAGTCCGCCAATCGAGCGTCCGGCGATCTCAAGAATCCACGGACCTTCAGCATTGATGCGCAGTTCCGCATGGACCGGACCTGTCCGCAGTCCGAGCGCTGCGGCGCAGGCGGCAGTCTCGCGGGCGATCGCTTCCTGCACGCCAGCCGGTAAGCGTGATGGTGTTGTGTAGATGGTTTCTTCGAAGAACGGACCGACGAGCGGGTCGGGCTTGTCGAAGATCGTCAGGACGTGGAGTTCGCCATCCGTCAGGAGTCCCTCGACCGCCACTTCCTCACCCGGAATGTAGTCCTCGATCAAAATATCGGTTGTCGTGAGATCGTTGCCGTCACTCGTCAGGATGCTTTGTAGCCGACGAACCGCGACCGCCAGCTCGACTGCATCGTTGGCGCGAATCACGCCACGGCTTCCAGAGAGGCGCGTTGGCTTCACGACGCAGGGATACGACACGTCGTCCGCGTAAGTCGAAGGGTCCGCGATGGCTGCGTAGGTTTGGAAGCCGGGACAACGGACGCCGCCAGCCGCCAGCATCGAGCGCATGCGGTGCTTGTCACGGGCTGCAACAGCGGCTTCCGGCGCGTTATGTGGGACGCTAAGTTGACTCCCGGCGAGTGCCGCAAGTTCCGTCGCGCTGTCATCGACCGACAGCAGTGCATCAATGCCGTCGCGACGCGCCAGTTCGACGATCGTTGTGGTTGCTCGGACTGTATCGCTGAAATCGACGCCGTGTGATTCGCCCCAATACTCCTGGAGGTGGTCTGGCATGTCAACGACCGAGATGGTCTCAATCCCAAGTCCACGCGCAGCCGCGAAGAAGGCGGCAGCTCGATAAGTCGCCGGCGACATCAGCAGCATGACGCGCTTTGAAGTAACTGGGTCCGGGTCGTTGTCCGTGGTTTGTGTCATCGTTTGCATACTCCGTGCTCTGGATCGGCAGTGCCTGCGTCCAGTCTATCGAAGCGTGTACGAGGAGACACCTATTCCCGTTGGTCAGTCGCGTTTGCGTCGATGGAAGTTTGCAGTTCGCGGCGTAGCGCGCTGACCTCCAGCCGTAGCGCGATCAGTTCGTCACGAACGGGCTTGCCGTCGTCGGCGCTCGTCTCGCCGCCGCTCTGGCCGAGGAGATAGCTGGCGATCGTCGCCGTGATGTAGCCGAAGACGCTGATCGCGAAGATGCGTAGCAGGATCGCGATGACACGCGCTTCCCCCGAAACCGCGTACTTCTCGTTGTTGATCGTTGTCACGAGCGCAGCCGACCACCAGAGGGCGTCGCCAAACGACTCGATCGGCGATTCCTCGACACTGCCGTCGAAGTACCAGACGCCGGCTGCGCCTGCCAGACAAACGAAGGTTGTGAGCCCGAGGATGTAGGCGATCTGGTGTCCGTTCGAGATCTTGCGTAGCACGCGCATGGCGCGGTTGACACCACCCAGAAGCCGGACGAGGCTGATCGAGCGGAGGGCGCGAACTGCCCGCAATGCGCGGAATGGTCGCAGGAACGGCAGTGCAAGCGAGAGGGCCGAGAGCCAGTTGGCCCTGAGGAAGCGCAACTTGGCTGGAGCGATCGCGAAGCGGATCGCGAACTCGACCAGGAAGATGGCCCAGATGGTCGTCAGCGTTCGTGAGAGAAGCGCTTCGCGTGGCGATCCACTGAGGAAACCGCCGTAATCGACCAGCAGCAGGGCCAGGAAGACAATGCCGAGAACGACCATCAGCGGCTCGACGATGGCTTGGAGGTGGCCGAGGAGTTCCCAGCGCTCGGCCTGTCGCCTGGAATCGTCGGGCTGTTCGTGTTGGCGCGTGCTCTCGGACAAACCCGGCTCCTTTGAACGGCGAGTGCTCACGATCTCATGGCGCACGCTTCCTGCCACCGGCGGTTGACGTGCTTGTTATGATTAGAGATGCAAAGTTGAGACAGGCGTTGACGGAAACGAGTAGACGGTCAGGTGGCCGACAGCGAGTCCGGGCAGGTGGGAGCCGGACAGGAGTACCGCCGTCGAAGATCCTTCCTGAGCCGCCGCCCGAACGGGGAATCCAGTTGCTTGCCGTCGGCGTTGACGAGTTCCCCAAGTAGACGCGGCCGGGTTCGCCACCCGTTAGCAATATGGCGCCGATGGACCTCACCCCCAGCCCCCCCCCCGGCGCGGAGATGGGAGTCGAGGGTTTGGCATTTCGGATAGAGCGGGTCGGCGGACTGTGTCCGTTGGCTAAGCGGGGTGGTACCGCGGGTTTGAAGCTACAGCCCGTCCTCGATAGATCGAGGGCGGGCTTTTTTGTTGCCACGACGCGACGTCGATGCGGCGGAATCTGACATTGCCGAGCAGTGCACATAACGTTTGACGCAGTACGGAGGGCAACGAGATGGCGAAGGCGACGAGGGCATTCCGAGAGGTCGAGACACGGGCTGACTTTCCGGCGATGGAGCGTGAGCGGCTGCGGCACTGGTACGACGACGGGATCGTTGCACGCTATCTGACGAAGAACGACGACTCGGAGACGCGCTGGTCGTTCCTTGATGGGCCGATCACGGCCAACAATCCGATGGGTGTCCATCACGCCTGGGGGCGTACCTACAAGGACCTCTACGTGCGCTACCACACGATGCTGGGACACAAGCAGCGCTACCAGAACGGGTTCGACTGCCAGGGGCTGTGGGTCGAGGTCGAGGTCGAGAAGGAACTCGGTCTGGCGACCAAGCGCGACATCGAGGAGTTCGGGATCGACCGCTTCGTCGAGCTCTGCAAGGAGCGTGTGCTCAAGTACGCCGGTATCCAGACCGAGCAGACCAAGCGGCTCGGCAACTTCATGGACTGGGACAACTCGTACTACACGATGTCCGATACGAACAACTACACGATCTGGCACTTCCTGAAGACCTGCCATGAGAAGGGCTGGATCTACAAGGGCGACGACGTCATGACGTGGTGTCCGCGCTGCGGGACCGGTATCTCCGAGATGGAGCTCAACGAGGGCTATCAGGATAGGACGCACCGCTCGGTCTACGTCGGGTTGCCGCTTGGGGACGAGGATGCGTCGCTGCTGGTCTGGACGACGACGCCGTGGACGTTGACGAGCAACGTGGCTGCTGCTGTCCATCCGGAACTGACCTATATGAAAGTCCGGCAGGGTGAGCAGACGTTCTACCTGGCGAAGGATGCCGCCCAGCACGCGCTGAAGGGTGAATTCGAGACGCTTGACGAGTTGAAGGGCGCGGACCTGGTCGGGCGTCGCTACCGTGGGCCGTTCGACGAGCTGCCGGCTAACGCGGGCATCGAGCATCGGGTGATCGCGTGGAACGACGTGGCGGCAGACGAGGGGACGGGAATCGTCCACATCGCGCCCGGTTGCGGTAAGGAAGACTATCGGCTCTCGAAGGAGCAGGGGCTGCAGATCGTTGCGCCGATCGACGAGTTGGGCAACTACCTCGACGGGTTCGACTGGCTGAGTGGGATGTATGTCCACGAGGTGGCGCAGCCGATCGTTCGTAACCTGCGCGAGAAGGGGTTGCTCTTCCGCGACCATGAGTACACGCACCGCTACCCGACCTGCTGGCGCTGCAAGACCGACCTGGTCTTCCGGCTGGTCGACGAGTGGTTCATTGGCGTTGATGGCATGCGTGAGCGGATGATGGAGCTGACGCGCGAGATCCGCTGGATTCCGGAGTTCGGCGAAGAGCGCGAGATCGACTGGCTGCGTAATATGGACGACTGGATGATCTCCAAGAAGCGTTATTGGGGGTTGGCGCTGCCGATTTGGGAGTGTCCGGATTGCGACACCTGCGAGGTGATCGGTAGCAAGCAGGAGCTTGACGAGCGGGCAGTTGAGGGCTGGGAGCTGTTCGAGGGGAACTCGCCGCATCGTCCGTGGGTGGACCACGTCAAGATCGCGTGCAA